>Ga0080004_1069502_pt1 | contig 26442 bp, 31 predicted proteins | sample WasSprMetagenome_FD_69207 | JGI IMG/M metagenome (GOLD analysis project Ga0080004, IMG submission 69207) | Sulfidic aquatic microbial communities from Washburn Spring, Yellowstone National Park, USA - WS (SPADES assembly) (version 2) | ecosystem: Environmental > Aquatic > Thermal springs > Hot...
AGGATGGCGGGAGGAACTCCCATAGAGTTCGGCGTTATAGGTGTATGCGATGGGATAGCGATGGGACATATCGGAATGAAATATTCCCAAGCGCAGGGTGTCGAAGAGGAGGGGGCGCATGCGGCGGGCCCACTATAAGCTGGACCCGGTGCATCTGGTGCCGTGCCCCCAGTGTCACACGCCGGTGATCTCGCACCGGGCCTGTCCGGAATGCGGCCACTACCGCAGGCGGCAGGTCATCGGCGCAAAAGAATAAGAGGGAGGAAATTGGCGGGATTCCCCGCCAATTTTTTATTGCATTGGGACAACCCTTTCATTATACTTACTTTAGCACCTGGTACTAAACAAGGGTGGTAATGTTGGCTGGCCAGGGCAGAAGGAGAACGCAGCGCCAGGAACTGCTGGCCGGTTACCTGCGCACGAACCCCTTCCTGACCGACGAGGATCTGGCCCAGGTGCTGGGGGTCAGCGTACAGACGGTCCGTCTCGACCGCCTGCGGCTGCAGATCCCGGAATTGCGGGAGCGGCTAAAGCAGCTGGCCCGCGGCGGGGCGGAAGTGCCCCGTTCCCTTGCCGAGGGCGAACTCATCGGTGAACTGGTCGAACTGGTGGCGGGGCTCAGGGCCACCTCCATTCTCACCGTGACCAGGGATATGGTGTTGCGCAGGACCAGGATGGCGCGGGGCCACTATCTCTTCGCCCAGGCCAATTCCCTGGCCGTGGCCCTCATCGACAGCGAGGTGGTGGTGACGGGATCGGCCCGCGTGCGCTTCCGGCGGCCGGTCTACTACGGCGAGAAGGTGCTGGCGCGGGCGACTATCGGGATGAAAAAGGGAAATAAATACGTGGTAAAGGTAACCTCCACCGTGCGGAACGACGTGGTAATGGAGGGGCGCTTTCTGGTGGTTGCCATGGGAGGGGAGGCATGACGCCATGCGGGTGGCGGTGGACGCCATGGGCGGCGATTACGCTCCCGGGGAGGTTGTGGCCGGAGCTCTGGCCGCCGCCGAAGAACTGGGGCACACCGTGATTCTGGTGGGGCAGGAAGAAGCCATCAAGAAGCACGTGCGCTACTCGCGACGCCGGCGGGTGGAAATCGTGCACGCGCCCGAGGTCGTGGCCATGCACGAGGCGCCGGCGGGGGCGGTGCGGCGCAAGAAACAGTCTTCCATCGTGCGCGCCGTCAGCCTGGTCAAGGAGGGTCTGGCCGACGCGGCGGTATCCGCCGGCCACACCGGCGCCACCATGGCGGCGGCCCTACTCGTTCTGGGCCGCATTGGAAACATCGACCGCCCGGCCATCGCCAGCGTGATACCCAATGCCACGGGCCGCACCGTGCTCCTGGACGTGGGCGCCAACGTGGACTGCAAACCACACAACCTGGTCCAGTTCGCCGTAATGGGCGCCGTGTATGCCGAAAAGGTGTTGGGCGTGCCGCGGCCGCGCGTGGGACTTTTGAGCGTGGGTGGCGAGGATTGCAAGGGTAACGAACTGACCCTGGCCACGCTGCCGCTCCTGCGGCAGGCCGGTCTCAACTTCGTGGGCAACGTGGAGGGGCACGACGTTTTTGCCGGTACCGCCGACGTGGTGGTTTGCGACGGGTTCGTGGGTAACGTAGTGCTGAAGACCAGCGAGGGGCTCATCAAAACCCTGGAAAGCCTGCTGCGGGAGGAAGTCGGAAAAAGCGTTACGGCCCGGCTGGGGGTGGCCCTGGCCTGGACCGCCGTGCGCGGCCTGAGGCGGCGGCTGGACTACGCGGAGTACGGGGGTGCGCCTTTGCTGGGTGTGAACGGAGTGGTCATCGTGGCCCACGGGCGCTCCAGGGCCCGGGCCATCAAAAACGCCGTGCGGACCGCGGGCGAGGCCAGTATCCAGGAATTGGTGGCCGGCATTCGCACGCGCGTGGAGAATGCGACCCTCAGGGAGGCCGGGGTGGATGCCTGAGACCTTGCGTTACGCGGGCATTGTGGGCGTGGGCGCTTACGCTCCGCAGCGCGTTCTGACCAACGAGGACCTGGAGCGGATGGTTGAGACAAGCAACGAGTGGATCCTGGAACGCACGGGGATCCGGGAGCGGCGCATCGCGGCCCCGGAGCAGGCGAGTTCGGACCTGGCCCTGGCCGCGGCCCGGGAGGCCCTGGCGCAGGCCGGGGTGGCGCCCGAGGAGCTGGACCTGGTGATCGTAGCCACCAACAGCCCGGACATGTTTTTCCCCGCCACCGCCTGTCTGGTGCAGGACGCCCTGGGGGCCCGCCGGGCCGGGGCCTTCGACGTTTCCGCGGGCTGCACCGGGTTCATCTACGCCCTGTCCATCGGCAGCCAGTTCATTATGACCGGCGCCGCAGAAAAGGTACTGGTGGCGGGGGCGGACAGCCTTTCCAAAATGGTCAACTGGGAGGACCGGGGCACCTGCATTCTTTTCGGCGACGCCGCCGGGGCCGTGGTTCTGGAGCCGGTGCCGGAGGGCTACGGGGTGCTCTCCTTCTGCTTACGCGCCGACGGCTCCGGCGGGCCCCTGCTCACCCTTCCTGCCGGCGGGTCCCGGCTCCCGGCCAGCCACGAGACCGTGGACCGTAAGCTGCACACCATTCACATGCAGGGACGCGAGATTTTCAAGTTTGCCGTGCGGGTCATGGGGGAGGTGGCCCTGGAGGTACTCAGGAAAGCGGGCGTCGGCCCGGAGCGGGTCGGGTGCCTGATCCCGCACCAGGCCAACCTGCGCATCATCGAAGCCGCCGCCAAGCGCCTGGGACTGGGTATGGACCGGGTGTTCGTCAACCTGGACCGGTACGGCAACACGTCCGCGGCCTCCATTCCGGTGGCCCTGAAGGAGGCCCTGGACGGGGGCTACATCCGGCCGGGGGACTACGTGGTGATGGTGGCCTTCGGCACCGGGCTGACCTGGGGAGGCGCCCTGGTGCGCTGGCTGCCGGAGGAACGACGGGGAATTTTGCCAACCGACCGGCGCCGGAACCCGGAGAGCTTCTCGAAGGCAAAATTTCCCGTCGGGGGACGGGGAATTTTGCCAACCGACCGGCGCCGGAACCCGGAGAGCTTCTCGAAGGCAAAATTTCCCGTCGGGGAGGTATGCGGGTGCTGAGGACGGTACTGTGTGACCTGCTGGGCGTTCGTTATCCCATCATGCAGGGCGGCATGGCCTGGGTGTCGGAGGCCCGGCTGGCCGCGGCGGTTTCCGAGGCCGGGGGCCTGGGCATCATCGGGACCGGCAACGCGCCGCCCGATTGGGTGCGGGAGCAGGTGCGGCTGGTGAGGGAGCTTACGGACCGGCCCTTCGGGGTCAACGTCATGCTGCGCTCGCCCTTTGCCGAGGAAGTGATCGGTGTGCTCCTGGAGGAGCGGGTGCCGGTGGTGACCACGGGCGCCGGGAACCCCGGCAAGTACGTGGAGGAATTCCGGCGCCGCGGCACCAAAGTCCTGCCGGTGGTTTCCTCGGTGGCCCTGGCCCAGCGCCTGGAGCGGGCCGGGGTGGACGCCGTGATCGCCGAGGGCCTGGAGTCCGGGGGGCACATAGGGGAGATCACCACCATGGCCCTGGTTCCGCAGGTCGTGGACGCGGTGAGGATTCCGGTGGTGGCGGCCGGCGGCATCTTCGACGGGCGGGGGCTGGTGGCGGCCCTGGCCCTGGGGGCCGCGGGCGTGCAGATGGGCACGCGCTTCATGTCGGCCGAGGAGTGTCAGATCCACCCCCGCGTAAAGGAGTTCCTGATCAGGGCCCGCGACCGCGACACCGTGGTCACCGGCCGCTCCACCGGGCACCCGGTGCGGGTCTTGCGCAACAAGCTGGCCCGGGAGTTCGAACTCCTGGAGAGCAGGGGCGCGTCCGTGGAGGAACTGGAGGCCCTGGGCACGGGCCGCCTCAGGGCCGCCATGGTAGAAGGCGACGTGGAGTACGGGTCCGTGATGGCCGGACAGGTGGCCGCCATGGTCAGGAAGATCCAGCCGGCCCGGGAAATCATACAGGAGATCGTGGGCGAGGCCGCCGCCATCCTGCGCGGCCTGCCGGGGCTGGTGGAGGCCAGATGAAAACGGTCTTTCTCTTCCCCGGCCAGGGTTCCCAGTACGTCGGTATGGGCCGGGAATTCTACGAGATTTATCCCGAGGCGCGGGCCGTGTTCGAGGAGGCCGACGCGGCCCTGGGGTGGAGCGTGACCGGGCTGTGCTTCGAGGGCCCCGCCGAGCGCCTGGCCGAGACCGAGTGTTGCCAGCCGGCGGTCCTGACGGTCAGCATTGCCTGCCTGGCGGTCCTGCGCCGGCACGGCCTGGAGCCCGACGCCGCGGCGGGCCACAGCCTGGGCGAATACGCGGCCCTGGTGGCGGCCGGGGCCCTGGCATTCCGCGACGCGGTGGTCCTGGTGCACAGGCGGGGCCGCTACATGCAGGAGGCCGTGCCCCTGGGAAGGGGCGGCATGGTGGCGGTGCTGGGCCTGGCGAGGGACAAGGTGGAGGAGGTCTGCCGCGCGGCCGCGGCCCGCGGCGTGGTGGAACCCGTGAACTACAACTCTCCGGGGCAGATCGTCATCGCCGGAGAGAACGCGGCCCTGGAGGAGGCCTCGCGCCTGGCCCTGGCCGCCGGGGCCAGGAAGTGCGTGCGCCTTAACGTGAGCGCCCCCTTCCACTCCCGCCTGATGGCCCCGGCCGCGCGAGCTTTGCGGGCCGACCTGGACGGCACGGAAATCCGCGACCCCCAAATACCCGTGGTGGCCAACATCCACGCGGACTACGTGCGCACCGCTGGCGAGGTGCGCAAGGCCCTGGGCCTTCAGGTGGCTGGGCCGGTGCGCTGGGAGGAGAGCGTGCGGCGCCTTATCGCCGACGGGGCCGCGACCTTCGTCGAGGTGGGCCCGGGTCGGGTGCTGACCGGGCTGCTCCGCCAGATCGCCAGGGACGTTACGACCCTCAACGTTGAGGACCCCTCCTCCCTGGAAAAAGTTCTTGCGGTCGTCGGGGGGGTTGGCTAAAATGATGCTTGATGGCAGGACGGCCCTGGTAACCGGGGCCTCGCGGGGTATCGGACGGGCGGTGGCCCTGGGCCTGGCCGCGGCGGGCGCGGACGTGGCCGTCAACTACCTGACCCAGAGGGCGGCGGCCGAAGAGGTGGCGGCCGAGATACGAAAAGCCGGCCGCCGGTGCCTGGTTCTGCCCGGAAACGTGGCCAGCGCCGCCGACGCCCAGGCCATGGTGGACCGGGTGCTCGCCGAGTGGGGCCGGCTGGACGTGCTGGTCAACAACGCCGGGGTGACCCGGGACACGCTCCTGGTGCGCATGAAGGAGGAGGACTGGGACACGGTACTCGACGTGGACCTCAAAGGGGCCTTCCTGGTGACTCGGGCCGCGGCCCGGGCCATGCTGCGCCAGCGCTGGGGCCGCATCATCAACATCAGTTCGGTAATCGGCATCCTGGGCAACGCCGGGCAGGCCAACTACGCGGCGGCCAAGGCGGGCCTGATCGGTTTTACCCGCGCCCTGGCCAGGGAGCTGGGGTCGCGCAACATCACCGTCAACGCCGTGGCGCCCGGCTTCATCCTCACCTCCATGACCGAGGGCCTGCCGCAGGAGACGAAGGACCGTTTGCTGGCCGGCGTGGCTCTGGGTCGTTTTGGCAGGCCGGAGGAGGTGGCGGCCCTAGTGGTATTCCTGGCCGGCGAGGGCGCAGGCTACATCACCGGCCAGGTTATTGCGGTGGACGGCGGCATGACATGAGAACGGGGGGATAATGGAGATGGCGTCGATTTTCGAGCGGGTGAAGAACATCATTGTAGAGCAGCTGGGCGTGGACGAGGACGAGGTGACCCTCGAAGCCTCCTTCGTGGAGGACCTGGGGGCCGATTCCCTGGACATCGTAGAGCTGGTGATGGCCTTCGAAGAGGAATTCGACATGGAGATACCCGACGAGGACGCCGAGAAAATCCGGACCGTGGGGGACGCGGTGAAATACATCCAGGAGCGGCAGTAGGAAGGTCCCGGGGCGCGGACCCGGGGCTTTTCCTGGTCAAGGAGGTTGCGGTTTGCGGGAACGCGTAGTGGTCACGGGGATGGGGGTCGTCTCCCCGGTCGGCACCGGCCTGGAGGCCTTCTGGTCGGCGCTGGTGGCCGGCCGCTCCGGGATCGGGCCCATAACGCGCTTCGACGCCTCGGAGTTCGCCACCAGGATCGCGGGAGAGGTGCGCGACTTCGACCCCACCCGTTACCTGGACAAAAAAGAGGCGCGGCGCATGGACCGCTTCACCCAGTTCGCGGTGGCCGCCGCCGGGATGGCCCTGGAGGACGCGGGCCTGGGCACCGACGGCCTCGACCGCGACCGGGTGGCGGTCATTCTGGGCTGCGGCATCGGCGGCATCGAGACGCTGGAGGACCAGGCGCGGGTCCTGGTAAACCGGGGGCCGGGGCGCATCAGTCCCTTCTTCGTGCCCATGATGATTCCCAACATGGCGGCGGGCCAGATCGCCATCACTTTCGGCTTCCGCGGGCCCAACGTCACCACCGTTACGGCCTGCGCCTCCGGCGCCAACGCCATCGGCGACGCCTTCAAAATGATCCAGCGGGGACAGGTGGACGTGGCCGTCACGGGCGGCACGGAGGCGCCCATCACGCCCCTTTCGGTGGCGGGTTTTTGCGCCATGAAGGCCCTCTCCACGCGCAACGACGAGCCGGAACGGGCCTGCCGGCCCTTCGACGCGGGCCGCGACGGCTTCGTGATGTCCGAGGGGGCCGCGGTCCTGGTCCTGGAGGGCTTATCCCATGCGCGCCGGCGGGGGGCCAGAATCTACGCCGAGGTGCTGGGCTACGGGAGCAGTTGCGACGCCTACCACATCACGGCGCCCGATCCCGAGGGGGCGGGGGCGGCCCTGGCCATGGCCGCGGCCCTGGCCGATGCCGGCCTCGGTCCCCAGGACATCGACTACATCAACGCCCACGGCACCTCCACGCCCCTCAACGACCGGCTGGAGAGCCTGGCCATCAAACAGGTCTTCGGCCCCCGGGCCTACGAAATTCCCGTCAGCTCGACCAAGTCCATGATCGGGCATCTCCTGGGGGCCGCGGGGGCCATCGAGGCCGTGGCCACCATCCTGACCATGGTCCGCGGCGTCATCCCCCCCACCATCAACTACGAGGAACCGGACCCCGAGTGCGACCTGGACTACGTGCCCAACGTGGCGCGGCCGGCTAGGGTCGACAGGGCCCTGTCCAATTCCCTGGGTTTCGGCGGGCACAACGTCACGCTTGTTTTCGGCCGGTACGTGGAGGACGGCGCGGATGGCGGGGCATGACGGGGACCTGGCGCGCCTGGAACGCGCCCTGGGCTTTTCTTTTCAGAACCGGGACCTGCTGATCCGCGCCCTCACCCACGGCTCCTTCGCGGCGGAGCGGCAGCTGCCCCCGGTACAGAACAACCAGCGGCTGGAGTTCCTGGGCGACGCGGTGCTGGAACTGGTGATCAGCGAGTACCTCTTCCGTGAGTACCCGGACCGCGAGGAAGGAGACCTCACCAGAATGCGGGCCGCCGTGGTCTGCGAGCCCTCCCTGGTGCGGGCGGCCCGGGGCCTGGACCTGGGGAGCGCCCTCCGGCTGGGCCGCGGGGAGGAAAAGGGCGGGGGACGTGAGAGACCGTCCATACTGGCCGACGCCTTCGAGGCCCTGCTGGGAGCCGTCTACCTGGACCGGGGACTGGATGCGGCGCGCCGGGTGGCCCTGACCTGGCTGGCCCCGGTGCTGGCCGAGGTCGCCGCCGGGGGCGCGGAGCGGGATTACAAGACGCGCCTTCAGGAGACGTTGCAGGCACGCGGCCTGGGGCCGGTAGAATATTCCATCGTGCACGAGGAGGGGCCGGACCACGCCAAAACCTTCACCGCGGCCACCACCTGGCGCGGCCGCCTGCTGACCCGCGGGACGGGACGGTCCAAGAAGGAGGCCGAACAGGAGGCGGCGCGGGCGCTGCTGGAGCTGCTGGAGGACGAGGGCTATGGGGTTCTTGAGCCGGCTTAAAAACGGCCTGACCCGCACCCGCCAGAGCCTGATGGGACGCCTGGAAGCCCTGGTGGGGCGCGCCTCGCGCGTGGACGAGGAACTGCTGGAGGAACTGGAGGCCCTGCTCGTCCAGGCCGACGTGGGGGCGGCTACGGCCGCCTCCCTGGTCGAGGAACTGCGGCGCGCCGTGGGCGGCAGGGCCGCGGGTCCCGCCGAGATCAAGGCGCGTTTACGCGAGCGCCTGCTGGCGCGGCTGGGCCCGGACGGCCGGGCCGTGAACCTGGACGGGCAGCCGGCCGTGGTCCTGGTGGTGGGCGTGAACGGCACGGGCAAGACGACCACCGTGGCCAAGCTGGCCCACCTGTGGAGGCGGGACGGAAAGCGGGTCCTGGTGGCCGCGGCCGACACCTTTCGGGCCGCAGGGATAGAGCAACTGGAGATCTGGGCCCGGCGGGCCGGCGTGGAGGTCGTCAAGCAGCGGGAGGGGGCGGACCCCGCCGCGGTGGCCTTCGACGCCGTGCAGGCGGCCCGGGCCCGGCGGGCCGACGTGGTAATCGTGGACACGGCGGGCCGCCTCCACACCAAGAAGAACCTCATGGAGGAGCTGGCCAAAATCCGGCGCGTGGTGGCCCGGGAGGTGCCCGGGGCCCCCCACGAGGTGCTGCTGGTGCTGGACGCCACCACGGGCCAGAACGCCATCAGCCAGGCGCGCCTCTTCCTGGAGGCCACGGGCGTTACGGGCATCGTTTTGACCAAGCTGGACGGCACGGCCAGGGGTGGCATCGTGGTGGCCATCCAGGAGCAGCTCGGCATACCTGTGAAATTCGTCGGCGTGGGCGAGGACCTGGAGGACCTCCAGCCCTTCGACCCCGCCCGGTTCGTGGAGGCCCTCTTCGACTGAACTCCGGGCGTGGACGTGGCCGGGGTGCGGAGGGGGCCGTTCCCTGGGCGGCGGCCCGTGCGTTTGCCTTGCGGCCTTTGCGCCGCGCTTTTTTATTGGGTCCGGGCCCGACGGACCCCGCGGAACGTGCGCCCGCCGCGGGCCCGGCCGCACCGGCATAGGCCGGGTCGGGGCGGGCGGATACTAATGCCCGGAGGCGAAAAAAGTGGGCGGGCGCTTGCGGGACCTGGAGCGGGGGCAGATTTCCCTCCAGCAGCTCTACTTTCTGCTCTTCACCTTCATCCTGGCCACCACGGATATCTACATGCCCCACATCGTGACCGTCAAGGCCGGGCGGGACGGCTGGCTGGCGGTACTGCTGGCGGTCCTGGAGGGCGCGGTGGCGGTGCTGGTCATCATTCCCCTGGGTTTGCGTTTCCGCCGCCAGACCCTGATTGGGTTCAGCCGCCAGATCCTGGGTTTCTGGTTGGGGAGCCTGGTGGGCCTTTTCTACATCTACAACTTCGTCACCCACAGCAGCCGCCAGGTCTGGCACGTCTCGGAGCTCATGGTCACGGCCTTCCTGCCCACCACACCCAAGGTGGTTTTTATCGCCATTATGGTGGTGCTGGCCGGCTCCGCCGTGCGCCGGGGGCTGGAGGTCTTCACCCGGGTCAACGACCTTTTACTCCCGGTGGGCGCCTTCACGGTGCTGCTGGTGGGCGCGCTGGTGGCCAAGGACCTGGATCTCCGCAACTACCTGCCCGTCCTGGAGCGGGGGTGGAAGCCCGTAATCGACGGCTCCCTGCCCCTGTTCGGGCACGTAGCCCAGGGTTACATCATCCTCATGTTGCTCCCTTTCGTGGCCAGCGTGCGGGGCATCTACGCCTGGAGCTTCGGCACCCTGGGAGGATTGCTGGCCCTGCTTGGGGTGGGCGTCATGGCCATCGGCGTTTTCGGCGCCGAGGTGACGGCCAGGTTCCCCTACCCGGCCCTCGAGCTGGTGCGCATGATCAACGTGCGCGATTTCATTCAGCATCTGGAAGCCCTCATGATGCTGGTGTGGTTCGGCGGCATCTTCTTAAAGTACGCCATTTTGCTCTACATGACCAGCCTGGCCATAGCCCAGTGGCTGGGTTTGCGCGACTACCGGCCGCTGGTTTGGCCCCTTGGCATCCTGACCGCGGCCCTTTCCCTTCTCACTCCTGAGGTCCAGAAGGTTACAGAATTCTTCGCCAAGGTCTTTCCCGGCTTCGCCCTGGTACTGGAACTGGTCCTTCCGGCGCTCCTGCTTGCGGTGGCGGTGCTGCGGGGCGTGCGGGAGGACGGGGCGCCGCAGCCGCGCCGCAAGCCCGGTGGGACGTAACACCCGTACCAGACGCCCGGCAACCGCAACCCCCTGAGACGCTCCGATAGTCCCACCCTTCCGCAGCCTCGAAATGCGCGCCGCCACGCCCCGTGCCCCTTGACGCCGCCGCCGCATTGTCTTACCATATAGTAAGGAGGGATGACTGTGGAACTGGCGAGCCTGTCGACCAAAGGTCAGATCGTTATTCCCAAGAAGGTGCGGGATAGGCTCGGCGTGCGGCCGGGAACCCGCTTTCGGGTGGAGCTCGAAGGCGACAGAATACTCCTCGTGCCGCTGAGGGAGACCGTGGGTGCCGCGCTTTTCGGCAAGTTCAAGGGTGCGGACCTGCTCGGCGATCTCCTGGCGGAGCACCGGAGGGAACTGGCTGATGATTAAGCCCGTGAAGGGCATCACCCTGGACTCGTGGGCCGTGCTGGCCTGGCTCCAGGGGGAGCCAGGCGGGGCCCTGGTGGCCGACCTGCTGGTATGGTGTGAGGGCGACGAAGGGGCCGGCCGTGCCATTTCCCGGATTGTGATGGCGGAAGAACCGCCGCGGCTTTTCCTGAACGTGATCAACCTCGGCGAGGTCTTCTACATCACGGGCCGGCGGAAGGGCAGGCGGGAGGCGGCCGAGGTGGTACGCCGGCTCGGGCTGGGCCCGCTGGTGATCGTGGGCGCCTCTAGAGGACTCGTCCTGGCCGCCGCCGAGGTGAAAATGAGCCACCGCGTGGCCTACGCCGATGCCTTCGCCGTGGCCACGGCCCGCAAGACCCGCAGTGCCCTAATGACCGGGGACCCCGAGTTGCGGGGCCTTCCCGGGCTGGACGTTATCTGGATCGGCGAGGGCTAGGATCCCGCACCGGGGTACCGGGTTCTCCTGGCAGGCCGGAGCCGGTCCGCCACCCGGCGCCACAGGGTCATGCTCCGGGAAGTCCACTTGATCCACTCCAGGTTGGTGTTGTAGATAAGCTGTCTGAGGCCAGGAGAAGTAATTACGCGCACCAGCAGGTCCACGTCGCGGTTGGTGGCCTGGTTAAGCCACTCGCGGAAAACCAGGGTCTGGTTCATTTCGCGCCGCAGGGGCTTGACCAGTTCCTCGTAGTCCTGCCCGGTGGCGATGGCGCGGGCCGCCAGTACCCCGCTCCGCAGGGCGCTCAGCACCCCGAAACCCAGGAAGGTTTCCATGAACCCACCCGCGATTCCCGCCAGCAGCACGTTGCCCACCCGATGGGGATACACCCACCCGAAGTGGTGCTCCCACGCAAAGTCTTCCACGACCTGATACCGCAGGTTTTCCGCGCGCCAGAAGGTGGACCAGTAGTAGTCGACGGCCGCCGGTTGGGCGTCGGGCACGTTCAGCACCAGCGAGGCCCGCCGGGCCGAAAAGGGCGTCAGGTAGGCGTAGCCACCCTTGGTGTACTGGGTGTCGACCCACATGACGATGGTATAGGGGTCAAATTCCCCCAGCACCACCGCCCCGCGCACCACGGCCTTCATCAGGGGCTGCCAGCAGCCCAGGGCCGCGGCCACTTCGTTGTTGCCGGTGGCCACCACCACGTAATCATACCGGCGGGCCAGGTACCGGTGGTCGGCCCTGGTGTTGAAGTGGATGGGCGAGGTGACGGCGCTGCACAGCTGATTCTCCAGCGAGTCGGGGTCCTGCCCGCGCAGCAAGAAGTAGCCCAGCCGGCCGCGCACTTCGCGGGTGCGGTAGGGGGTTTTCATGAGGATGCGCCGCATGGGCGCCAGGGGGATAAGGGCCAGGCCGAACTCCCGGCGCAGGTACCGCAACTGGTCGTCCACCGGACGGTTGAAGAGCTGCAGGGTTCCGGCCACGTGGGGGAAGAGTTCACCCACCCGCGTCCGCTGCTCGAAGAGCTCCGGAACGATGCCGTGGCGCTGCAGCTCGATGGCGCAGGCCAGCCCGGCCGCGCCCGCGCCTATGATCGCCACCCGCAAGGTCACTTCCCCCCGCGGGCGGCCCGCAGTCCGATCCCCCGCCGGCGCGCGGCCAGGGCCAGAATCGCGGGCACCAGGCGCATGGGGTTGAGCCGCGCGTTGTAGAAGAGGTGCCTCACTCCCGGGAGGCCGAGGGCCGCCACGAGGCGGTCCAGGTCCCGGTTGTCCATGCCGTCCAGGGCCACGCGCAGCAGGTGCATGCGCTCCGCGTGCCTGACGAGGGGCCGCACCAGTACCTCGAAGTCCCGGTCTTCCGCTACGGCCCGGGCGGCCAGCACCCCGCTCACCACGGCCGCGAACAGGCCGAGGCCCAGGCAGGTCTCGGTGAAGCCGCCGGCGTTGCCCACCAGCAGCAGGTTACCGTGGCTGCGGCGGGAGACCAGGCCCATTTCGTGTTCGGACTCGAAGGTCTCCACGATCTCGGGGCTCTTTCCGGTGCGGGACAGGAACCGGGCCCAATGGTCGTTGAGCTCGTCGGTCTTGATGCCCGTCACCATCAGCAGCAGGGAGGCGTGGTGCGGGCCAAAGGGAATCTCCATGGCAAACCCCTGCCGGGCGAAGGAGGTGTCCAGATACATGTGCACGGTCTGCGGTTCGAAGCGGCCCAGAATGACGGCCCCGCGCACCGCGACCTTGCCGTGGGGTTGCCAGTAGCCGAGGCTGCGGGCCACGTCGGCGCGCCCGTCGGCCACCACGACGTAGTCGTACTCCCGCGCCAGGCTGCCGTGGTCCGCGTGGTGGTTGTAGGTCACCGGTGTGGTGAGCTGCCGCAGGAGCTGGCTTTCCACGCTCTCCGGGCCCTGCCCGCGCTCCAGAATGTAGCCCAGCGTGCCCCCGATCACGGCCTTCCTGGTGGGGCCGTGCATCACGATCCGGCCCAGGGGCTGAAGGGGATTCAGGTGGATGCCGAGCTGGTCCCGCAGGAAGGCCACCTGGTCCGCGACGCCTCCCGCGGAAAAGGGGTGAAGGAGCACTATGGGCAGGGGATGGGGCAGCCCGACCCGGTAACGTCGCTCGAAGATGTCCGCGCGCACGCCGCGGCGTTCTAGTTCTATGGCGCAGGCCAGGCCGGCCGGCCCGGCGCCCACAATGGCCACCCGCACGCATTATGCCCCCTTTTGACGGCACTAATATTTTCGGCCCGCGGAACAAAGATTATGTCCGTAAGTCGCAACGCGCCGCGGGTTCGGGAGGAGGACGACACGTGCCGTGGATAATTCTCTTCGTCCTGTCCTGGCTGCTTTTCGCCCTGCTGGCGGACCGCCGCCAGCAGGCCCTGGTGTGGTGGACCGGGCTGGGGGCCGTGGCCCTCCAGCTTTTGGTGGACACCTGCGCCATCAGGAGCGGCTACTACCGGATGGCGGACCCCGTGGTGTCCCTATACGGCTCCTCCCTGTTTTTCACCTTCGGGCCGGTGCTGAGCATGGGCACCCTCTTCGGCATGTACTTGCCCCGGGGACCGCTGGCCCGGGCCGCCAATGTGCTCGTCTGGGCCGGCATCTTCTGCAGCATGGAGCACCTGCTCCTGGGCAGCGGGGCCCTGGTTTACCTGAACTGGAACAAGGCTATGAGCACCGTCATCGACCTCATGGTGTTCACGGTCCTGACCTGGATCGCCGCCCTGCGGGAGGACCTGGTCCGTGTTTCGATTTAACACCCCGTTCCTGCTTCTCAATTCCCAGGATGACCTGCTGCGGTTTCTGGGGGCCGCGGCCCTGGTGGGCGGGGCCCTGGTTCTGTGGTGGGGCATCCTGCGGCGGCTGCGCTAGCCCATACCCTCCTATTCCGGCTCGCGGCCCACCGGCGGCCGCGGCTGGGGCAGGATCTTGTGCACGCTGAAAGGGCGGGCCTCGATGGCGCCGATCTCCCGCTGCAGCAGTTCGATGTGGGCCATCTCCTCGTCGCGAAACTTCAGAAACAGGCCCCGGGCCGCGGGGTTGATGACGTGGATGGCCTGCTTGTTGTAGAAGGCCTGGGCCAGGATCTTGTCCCGCAGGCAGTCGTGGAGCATCTCCAGGAGGTTCACTTGACGTTCAGCTCCTTCATCAGTTGCTGCAGGGCCGCGGCGTGGTGGCGGGCCACGACCGCGAACTGGGCCATCAGTTCCCGGAGGCGCGCGTCGGTCACCGCGCCGACCAGATAGTGGTACTTGGCGCGGCGGAACTCCTCCATTTCCAGGGCGCGCTTCAATCCCACGGCCAGCAGCTCGTTCTGGGTTACCTTTTTCGCCATGGGCTTTGCACCACCGTCGGGGCCGAGGGCGGCCGGGAACCCCGCCCCGGAGTCCCGCCGGCATTAGCCTGCGCCGCCGGCAAGAAAGTTATGAGGGGTCCACGAGGAGTTGGGGCCGGGGCCGCGAATAGAATTGGGGACCAATCGCACGGCAGAGGAGGAGGGCAAATTGGCCCCTGGTCTGGCGGTTATCGGCGGCACGGGCGTCTACGACCCGGCCCTCTTCGAAGAAGCGACGGCGCGAGAGGTGAGCACGCCCTACGGGGTGGTGACGGTGCAGGTGGGGCGGTTCCGGCACCGGGAGGTGGCCTTTCTCAACCGGCACGGGGCCGGGCACGCGGTGCCCCCCCACCGGGTTAACTACCGCGCCAACGTCGCGGCCCTGAAGGCCCTTGGCGTGAGGGCCATTCTGGCCACGGCGGCCGTGGGCTCGCTGAACGTGAACATGGCGCCCGGGCACTTCGTCTTCGTGGACCAGTTCCTGGACTTCACCCGCAGCAGGCCCCAGACCTTCTACGACGACCGGGTGGTGCACCTGGACCTGACCGAGCCCTACTGTCCCGAGCTGCGTCGGGTGCTCTGGGAGAAGGCGCAGGAACTGGGGTTGCCCGCCCACCCGAGGGGCACCTACGTGTGCACCGAGGGGCCGCGGTTCGAGACCCCGGCCGAAATCCGCATGTTCCGCCACATGGGGGCGGACGTGGTGGGCATGACGGGCGTGCCCGAGGTGGTGCTGGCCCGCGAGGCAGAGATCTGCTACGCCGCCATCGCCGTGGTGGCCAATTACGCGGCCGGCGTCACACCGGCCCGGCTTTCCCACCCCGAGGTGGTAGCGGCCATGGAGGGCTACGGCGTCGACCTGAGGCGGCTGATCATGGCCACGCTCGAAGCCCTGGACGTGGAGCGAGACTGCGCCTGCCACCACGCCCTGGCCGAGGCCTGAGGAGGAGACTACCTTGCCCCTTCCCACCATGTACTGGGAGAACGGCACCCTGCACCTCCTGGACCAGACCCTCCTGCCCGGCCGGAGCGAGTACGTGGCCTGCCGCGGATATCGGGACGTCATCCGGGCCATCCGCACCATGAAGGTAAGGGGCGCGCCGGCCATAGGCGTGGCCGCGGCCTACGGCCTGGCCCTGGCGGCGCGAGAGGCCGCGCAAGTACCCGACCCGTGGGAACGGCTGCGCGCCGCAGCGGAAGAGCTCAAAAATGCCCGGCCCACGGCGGTAAACCTGGCCTGGGCCGTGGACCGGCTGATGGAGAAGGCGGCGGTCCGGGGTGCGCAAGGTGCTGACGTGGCGGCGCTACTGCTGGAGGAGGCGCGCACCCTGCAGGCGGAGGATGAGGCTGCCAACCGGCGCCTGGGCGCTTACGGGCAGGAGCTCTTGCCCCACGGGGCCCGGGTCATTACCCACTGCAACGCGGGGGCCCTGGCCACGGCGGGCTACGGCACGGCCCTCGGGGTGCTCCGCGCCGCGCGGGAGACCGGCAACCCGGTCCGGGTCTTCGCCACCGAAACCCGTCCCCTGCTGCAGGGGGCCCGCCTGACCTGCTGGGAGCTGATGCAGGAGGGCATTCCGGTGACCCTGATTACCGACTCCATGGCCGGATTCCTCATGGCCCGGGGCATGGCGGACCTGGTGCTGGTGGGCGCGGACCGCATCGCCGCCAACGGGGACGTGGCCAATAAGATCGGCACCTATACCCTGGCCGTGCTGGCCCGGGAGCACGGCCTGCCCTTCTACGTGGCGGCCCCGGTCTCCACCGTGGATCTGGCCACGCCCTCCGGCGCGGAGATCCCCATCGAGGAGCGGGCCCCGGAAGAGGTCACCCACGTGGCCGGCACGAGGACCGCTCCCGAGGGCGTGGGGGTCTGGAACCCGGCCTTCGACGTTACCCCCGCCCGGCTGGTGACGGCCATCATCACGGACCGGGGGGTGGTGCGCCCGCCCTACGGCGAGACCCTGCCCCGGGTGGCGAGCGCCCGGGAAGCCCCGCCGTAAGGACCCGGCATCGGGGGGCCGCGGCGGCCCCCGCGGAGCCTCGAGCCATAAGGCAGACCCGGGGGGCCGGCACCCGCGCGCGAGGTGCGGGCGGGTTGGCACCGCCAGAGAATTCCCAGGGTACACTCACCCGACGGGGAATTTTGCCTTCGGAAAGCTATCCGGTCCTGGGTACCGGTTGGTTGGCAAAATTCCCCGTCGTCGAGGAGGTTTTGACAGAGCGGTGGAACCCTTTCTCATCCGCGACCCCGGCCTGGCACCCGGCGGCCGGGAAAAGATCGCCTGGGCCCGGGCCCACATGCCGGTGGTGGCGGGCATCCGGGAGGAAATGGCCCGCGCCGACGTGCTGCGGGGCCGGCGCGTGGCCGTGTGCATCCACCTGGAGGCCAAGACCGCGGTGCTGGCCCTGGCCCTGCGGGACGCCGGGGCCGAGGTGGCCGTCACCGGGTCCAATCCCCTCTCCACCCAGGACGACGTGGCCGCGGCCCTGGTGGAGGAGGGCCTGAAGGTATACGCCTGGTGCGGGGCCACCGAAGCCGAATACCGCGACCACCTGCTGCGCACCCTGGCCACCGGGCCGGACCTCATCATCGACGACGGGGGAGATCTCGTGCACCTGCTCCACACCGTGCGGCGCGACCTGGCGGCCGGGGTCATCGGCGGCTGCGAGGAGACCACCACGGGCCTCCGGCGTCTCAGGGCCCTGGCCGGGGCCGGAAGACTGCTCTTTCCCATGATCGCGGTCAACGACGCCCACAGCAAATATCTTTTCGACAACCGCTACGGCACGGGGGAATCGGTGTGGGCCGGGCTGATGCGCACCACGAACCTTCTGGTGGCTGGGAAAACCGTGGTGGTGTGCGGCTACGGCTGGTGCGGACGCGGCATCGCCCTGCGCGGCCGGGGCCTGGGGGCCAGAGTCGTGGTCTGCGAAGTCGATCCTTTCCGGGCCCTGGAGGCCCACATGGACGGGTTCGAGGTGCTGCCCTCGCTGGCGGCGGCGGAAAAAGGCGACCTCTTCATCACGGCCACCGGGTGCCGCGACGTGCTGCGGGCCGAGCACTTCGCGCGCATGAAAGACGGGGCCCTGCTGGCCAACGCCGGTCACTTCAACGTGGAGATCAGCATCCCGGACCTCGAGCGCCTGAGCGTGGCCCGGCGGCAGGTGCGGCCCCGGGTGGAGGAGTTCGCGCTGCGGGACGGGCGCCGGCTGTACCTCCTGGCCGAGGGCCGGCTGGTCAATCTGGCGGCGGGAGACGGGCATCCCGTGGAGATCATGGATCTTTCCTTCGCCCTGCAACTGCTGGCGGTGCGGTATCTCGCCGCAAACGGCCGGCGGCTCACACCCGGGGTCTACCCGGTGCCGCCGGAAATCGACCGGGAGGTGGCCCGCCGCAAGCTGGCCTCCCTGGGCATCGAGCTGGACCGGCTGACCCCGGAGCAGGAAGCCTACCTGGCGGGAGAAGAGGGAGGCGACGGGGAATTTTGCCAACTTACCGGTCTCGAGGACCGGATGACCTTCCAAAGGCAAAATTCCCCGTCGGAAGAATAAAGGCGCCATGGGCCTGGCAACCGAAAAGGCCAAGGAACAACTGGTTAAGGTGGCCCAGAAGGTGGCCGCGAGCGGCCTGGTCGTGGGCACCTGGGGCAACCTCTCCTGCCTGGTGCCGCGGGACGAGGTGGTGTGCATCACGCCCAGCGGCATGGGTTACGACGGCATGCAGCCCGAGGACGTGGTGGTGCTGAACCTGGAGGGCCGGGTGGTGGAGGGAGAGCGCCGCCCCTCCACCGAATGGCGGATGCACCTCGCCATCTACCGGGCCCGGCCGGACGCGGGCGCCGTGATCCACACCCACAGCCTGTGGTGCAGCGCCCTGGCCGTGGTGCGGCGGGGCATTCCGCCCATCGTCGAGGACATGGTGCAGATCCTGGGCGGGGGAGTGGCGGTGGCGGACTACGCCCCTCCCGGAACCGCGGAGCTGGCCAGAAGGGCGGTGGCGGCCCTGGGCCGGGTCAACGCCGTGCTCCTCGCCAACCACGGCGCGGTGGCCCTGGGCCGCAACCTGGGCGAGGCCTTCGTGGCGGCCCAGGTGCTGGAAAAATCGGCCCAGATCTACGCCCTGGCCTGCATGATGGGACAGCCCGTGGCCCTGGGGGCCGCCGAGGTGGCGAGCCTGCGCCAGGAATACCTGACCTCCTACGGCCAGGCCGGCAACGACCGCCAGGTCCGGGGCAACGCCGAATAACGATACCGACGGGGAATTTTGCCAACCCATCGATGCCGAGGACCGAATAGCCTTCCGCGGCAAAATTCCCCGTCGAAGACGGGGGTGCCGGAATGGGTAACCTGCTGGTAAGGGGGGCCACGGTCCTCACCATGGACCCCCGGGGTACGATTTACGATCCGGGCGAAATGGCCGTGCGCGGCGACGCTATAATCCACGTGGGGCCGCCCGGGAGCGTGCCGGAGGATTTCCGGGCCGACCGCGTCATCGAAGGCCGGGGCCTGGTGCTGCTGCCGGGACTGGTCAACGCCCACACCCACGCCGCCATGACCCTCTTCCGGGGCTACGCCGACGACCTCCCCCTGATGGAGTGGCTCCAGACCAGGATCTGGCCGGTGGAGGCGCGCCTGGAGCCCGAGGACGTCTACTGGGGCACGCTCCTGGCCTGCGTGGAAATGATACGCTCCGGCACCACGGCCTTCGCCGACATGTACTTTCACATGGAGGAGGCGGCCCGGGCCGTGCTGGACGCCGGGATCAGGGCCAGCCTTTCCCGGGGCCTCATCGGCGTGGTGCCCGGCGCCAACCGGGCCCTGGAAGACGGCGTGGCCCTGGTGCGGGAGTTCCACGGCGCCGGGGGGGGCCGCCTCACCTGCATGCTGGGGCCCCACGCGCCCTACACCTGCCCGCCGGACTACCTCGAAAGAGTGCGGGACCAGGCCGCGCGCCTGGGCGTGGGTGTGCACATCCACCTGTCCGAGACGGAAGGCGAGGTGGCCGACATCCGGGCCCGTTACGGATGCAGCCCGGTGCGGTTGATGGAGCGGACCGGGCTGTTTCAGGTCCCGGTCCTGGCGGCCCACTGCGTGCACCTGGACGATGACGACGTGGGCCTCCTGGCCGCGCGGGGGGTGAGTGTGGCCCACAACCCCGAGTCCAACATGAAGCTGGCCAGCGGCGTCGCGCCCGTAGCGCAGCTCCTGGAGGCCGGGGTGAACGTGGCCCTGGGCACCGACGGCGCGGCCAGCAACAACAATCTGGACCTGTTCGAGGAAATGAGGGCCGCGGCACTGCTGCAAAAGGTGGCCCGGCGGGACCCCACGGTGCTGCCCGCCCACCGGGTGCTGGAAATGGCCACCATCAACGGCGCGCGGGCCCTGGGGCTGGCGGACCGCATCGGAAGCCTGGAGCCGGGGAAGAAGGCCGACTTCATCCTGGTGGACACGGCCCAGGCCCACCTCACGCCCCGCCACAGTGTCCCGGCCCACCTGGTGTACGCGGTCCGGGGCCCGGACGTGGTCACCGTGGTGGTCGAGGGCCGCGTCCTCATGGAGAACCGCGTCCTGCTCAGCGTGGACGAGGAGCGGCTCTTTGCGGAAGCGGAGCGGCGCGCCGCGCGCCTGACCGGCAAGGCGACGGGGAAATTTGCCTACGAAAGCCATCCGGTTACCGGAACCACCCGGTTGGCAAAATTTCCCGTCGGGGAGGGAGCGACTTGAAGAGGGTGGCGGTCCTGGTGGAGGACGACTATCAGGAACTTGAGTTATGGTATCCTGTTTTGCGTTTTAAGGAGGCGGGTTGCCGGGTCACGGTGGTGGGCCCGGGCCGCCAGGAGGTCTACCTGAGCAAGCTGGGGTACCCCGTAAAAGAAGAACTGGCGGTGCAGAAGTGCCGGGCCGAGGACTTCGACGCCGTCATCGTGCCGGGCGGCTTCGCCCCGGACCGCATGCGCCGCGTGCCCGCCATGGTCGACTTCGTGCGCGCCATGCACGAGGCCGGCCGCGTGGTGGGGGCCATCTGCCACGGCCCGCAGATCCTGATCTCGGCCGGCCTGCTGCGGGGCCGGCGCGCCACATGCTTCGCCAGTATCAAGGACGACCTCATCAACGCCGGCGCGGAGTACATCGACGCCGCGGCCGTGGTGGACGGCAACCTGGTCACCTCCCGGACGCCGGAGGACCTCCCGGCCTTCTGCCGGGCCATCCTGGAGCTGCTGGGCCTGGCGGACCTGCCCCCCAGGGGGGATTGAAGCTTGGGCGCCGCCTTCGTCAGGGGCGCCGAGCCGGCCGTGCGGCTGCTCCCCGGACGCCACCGCCGCGTGGCCGCCGGACACCCCTGGGTCTACGCCACCGAGGTGGCCGCGATCGAGGGGGAGTTCGCGCCCGGAGACCTGGTGCGGGTGGTGGACGCCCGGGGCCGCTTTCTGGGCCGCGGCTACGCCAACCCCGCCTCCCAGATCCTGGTCCGCCTCCTTACCCGCGACCCGGAGGAGCGGGTGGACCGGGACTTTTTTCGCCGGCGCATCGCGGCCGCCCTGGAGTACCGCCGCCGGGTGGCCCCCGGGGCCGAGGCCTGCCGCCTCGTCTTCGGCGAGGCCGACTTCCTGCCCGCCCTGATCGTGGACCGCTTCGGTCCCTACCTGGTCCTGCAGACCCTGGCCCTGGGCATGGAGCGGTTCAAGGACCTCCTCGTGGAGGTGCTGGTGGAACTGCTGCAACCCCGGGGCATCTACGAGCGCAACGACGTCAACGTGCGCCTCCTGGAGGGCCTGGAGCTCCGCACCGGCCACCTGTACGGCGACTTCGACCCCCTCGTTACCTTCGTGGAACACGGCCTGCGCTTCGCGGCGGACCTGGCCCGCGGCCAGAAGACCGGGTTTTTCCTGGACCAGCGGGAAAACCGCCTGGCCCTGAAGGACCTGGCCCCCGGGGCCCGGGTGCTGGACGCCTTCTGCTATTCCGGAGCCTTCGCCCTCCACGCGGCCCTCTTCGGGGCCCGGGAAGTCGTGGGCGTGGACATCGCGCCCGCGGCGGTGGACCTGGCCGCGGAGCACGCCCGCCTGAACGGACTGGCGGACCGCTGCCGCTTTTACGTGGCCAACGCCTTCGACGAGCTGCGGCGCCTGGCCGCGGCACAAGAAAAGTTCGATCTCGTCATCCTGGACCCGCCGGCCTTCACCAAGTCCAAGGAAGCCCTGCCCGGGGCCGTCCGGGGCTACAAGGAGATCAACCTGCGGGCCATGAAGCTCTTGAGGCCGGGGGGCTTTCTGGTCACCTGCTCCTGCTCCTACCACCTGGACGAGGCCTCCTTTCTGGAGGTGGTCATGGCGGCTGCCGCCGACGCCGGACGGGTCTTGCGCCTGGTGGAGCTCCGCCGCCAGGCCCGCGACCACCCCATCCTGCCCGCGGCCCCCGAGACGTACTACCTGAAGTGCGCCGTCTTCCAGGTGCTGTGAGCCGTGGCACAGCGGGGGCCGGCAGGAAAAGCCCGGCAGGCGGAGAAATTCTTATGAAAAGGAGGTGGGGGAGCGTGGATTTCGGTCTCACCAAACAGCAGGAAATGCTGAGGAACGTGGTGCGGGAGTTTGCCGAAGCGGAGCTGGCCCCGCACGCCGCGGATCTGGACGAGAGGGGCGAGTTTCCCCTGGCACAGGCGCGGCGCACCGCGGAGCTGGGCCTGGTGGGCATCGTCACGTCGCCGGAGTACGGCGGCTCGGGCATGGGCCACCTGGCGCGCATGATCGCCATCGAGGAAGTCTCCAGGGTCTACCCGCCCCTGGGCTTTTTCCTCCAGGTGGCCCCCATGGGCCTCTACATTCTGGAGACCGCGGGCACCGAGGACCAGAAGAAGAAATACCTCCCCGCCCTGTGCCGGGCCGAGAAGTTCATCGCCACGGCGGTGACCGAGCCCACCGGCGGCTCGGACCCCACGGCCATGCAGTCTACGGCCCGGGCCGAGGGGGACGGGTGGGTGCTCAACGGCCGCAAGGTTTTCATCACCATCGGCGAAGTGGCGGACCTGGTCGTGGTGGTGGCCAGAACCGACGACAAGTTCAACGCCTTCCTGGTGGAAAAGGGGACCCCGGGCTTTGAGGCCCCCAGGAGGGAGAAGCACGCGGGCTTGCGCTCCATCCCGGTCAGCGAGCTGGCCTTTACCGAGTGCCGCGTCCCCAAGGAGAACCTGGTGGGCCAGGAAGGCCGGGGCCTGGCCGTGGCCCTTGCGGCCATCGCCGCCGTGGGCCGGACCGGCGTGGCCGGGGTGGCCCTGGGCGTGGCCCAGGGGAGCTACGAGGCGGCCCTCAAATTCGCCAGGGAGAGGAAGCTCTACGGCAAGCCCATCGCGGACCTGCAGGCCATCCAGTTCATGCTGGTGGACATGAACGTGGGCATCGAGGCGGCCCGGCTGCTGGCCTACAAGGCGGCCTGGCTCCTGGACCAGGGGAAGAGCCCCAGGGAGGCAGGGGCCGACATCGCCAGGGCCAAGCTCTACACCGTGTATCTGGCCAACGACGTGGCCGCAAAGGCCGTGGAGGTTCTGGGGGCCTGCGGCACCACGCCCGAGTACCACGTCATCCGCAGGCTCAGGGACGGACTGGAGCTCCTGGCCGCGGCCGGCACCCAGCAGATCATGAAGGTCATCATCGGGGGCAGCATCGTACGGTAATGGAGATCGTGGTGTGCGTGAGAAGGGTGAGGGACGGGGCAGAGCCCGGGCGGTCGGCCATCGGCCCCCTGGAGCGGCACGCCCTGGAGGAGGCCCTGCGCCTCAAGGAGCGTTTCGGGGGCCGGGTGACGGCCCTCACCATGGGCTCGCCGCCGGCCGGGCGCGCCCTGGAAGAGGCCCTGGCCGCGGGCGCGGACCGGGCCGTGTTCCTCTGCGACGCCCGCTTCGCCGGGGCCGACACCCTGGCCACGGCCCGCACCCTTTACTACGGCATCAGGCGCCTGGGTCCCTGCGACCTGGTGCTGTGCGGGAACGAGTCCGCCACCGGGGCCACGGGGCAGGTGGGGCCCCAGCTGGCCGAATTCCTGGGGGTGCCCTGCGTGACCCACGTGCGGAGGCTGGAGGCCCCGGCCCCGGACCGGCTGCTGGCGGAAAGGGCCCTGGAGCACGGCCACATGAAGGTCGAAGTGAGGCTGCCGGCCCTCGTGGCCGTGGTCAAGGGGATCAACACGCCCCGCCTGCCCACGGTCTGGGGCATCATGGCCGCCGCCGAAAAAGGGATCACGGTCTGGAACGCGGAGGACCTCGGCCTGGACCCACACCTGGTGGGCCTTGAGGGTTCTCCCACGCGCCTGGTCCGCGAGCGCAAAACGGAATTCGCCCGCCGAAAGGAGATTTTCTCCGGTCCCCCGGAGGAGGCCGTGAAGAAGGCCGTCGCAAGGCTGAAGGAACTGGGGGTGCTGTGAGCGTGGCGCGGGACGACGGGAAATTTTGCCAACCCACCGGTGCCGGCAACCGGATTGCTTTCCGAAGGCAAAATTCCCCGTCGGAGCTGTGGGTCTGGGCCGAACAGAGGCGGGGCCGGCTGCTGCCGGTGTCCCTGGAACTCCTGGGCAAGGCCCGCGAGCTGGCCCCGGCCCTCGGGGCCGTACCGGCCGCGGTGCTCCTGGGCCAAGGGGTGGAGGAGGCGGCCGGGGAGCTCTTCGCCCACGGCGCGGAGAAGGTCTACCTGGTGGACCACCCTTTGCTGCGCCTTTACCAGAGCGACGCCTACGCGGACCTGCTGGCCCGGCTGGCCGGGGAACGCGGCCCCGAAGTCATTCTCCTGGGGGCCACCACACTGGGCCGGGAGCTGGCGGCCCGCGTGGCGGCCAGACTGGGCACCGGGCTCACGGCCCACTGCGTGGACCTTTACGTTAACGAAGAGGGGCGCCTGGTGCAGGTGGTGCCGGGCCTGGGCCGGGGTACCCTCTGGGAATACGTCTGCCTCCGGAACCCCCAGATGGCCACGGTCAAGCCCGGGGTCTTCCCCGTGCCGAAGGGTGACCCCGGCCGCAGGGGCGAGCTGGTGCGCGTCCCCTGCGACGTACGGGAGGAATCGTTGCGCGCCCGCACCCTGGAGATGGCGGAGGAGGAGCCCGCGGGCGTCAGTCTGGAGGCGGCGGAGGTGGTGGTGGCCGGCGGCTGGGGCCTCCACGCCGCGGGCGGGTTCGAACCCGTCCGGGAGCTGGCCCGCCTCCTGGGGGCGGCCGTAGGCGGCACCAGGCCGGCCGTGGACCGCGGCTGGATTCCCGAAGAACTCATGATCGGCCAGAGCGGCAAGACCGTGAGCCCCAGGCTCTTCGTGAGCCTCGGGGCCTCGGGCGCCATGCACTTCACCACCGGCTTCCTGGGTTCCGGGGTCATCTTCGCCGTGGACCAGAACCCAGGCGCCCCCATCTTCGAGGTGGCCGACGTGGGCATCGTGGGGGACCTGCGGGCGGTGCTGCCCCTGCTCATCGAGGAGCTGCGGAAAAGAGGAATTCACCCGCCACCGCCGAACTAACACGGGAAGTACCCTGCGGCTGGTGACGGCGGCCTTGTGGCAGCAGATTGCCGAAATCTACCTCTACCGCGAAATGCTCCGCAACCTGGTGGCCAGGGAGCTGCGGGCCCGCTACAAGGGCTCGGTGCTGGGCTTTCTGTGGACCTTCTTCAACCCCCTGTTCATGCTCGTGGTCTACAGCGCCGTCTTCTCCCACGTCATGCGCGTCCAGGTGGAGAACTACGCCATGTTCCTGTTCGTGGCCCTGCTGCCCTGGAACTACCTGGCCCAGTCCGTGCAGCAGGCCGCGGCCAGCCTGGTGCAGAACGCGGGCCTGGTCAAGAAGATCTACTTCCCCCGGGCGGTCCTGCCCCTTTCGGTGGTGCTGGCCAACCTGTTCAACTACCTTTTCGGCCTGGGCATCCTCATCCCGGCCCTGCTGGCCTTCAAGATCCGCCTCACCCCGGCCCTGCTGGCCTTTCCGGCGGTGCTCCTGGTGCAGACCCTGCTGGTGGCGGCCCTGGCCCTGCTGGTGGCCGTGGGCAACGTCTACTTCCGGGACCTGGAGCACATCGTGGGCATCGCCCTCATGGCCTGGTTTTTCCTCACGCCGGTTCTCTACCCCCTGGAGGCCATTCCGGCCGAGGTGCGCGGCTACTTTCTGCTTAACCCCATGACCCCCATCGTGGACGCCTACCGGGCCCTTTTCTTCCACGGCGCCTGGCCCGACTGGGGGCAGCTCTGGCGCACCGGGCTGGGCGGCCTGGCGGTGCTGCTCCTGGCCCTGGCGGGCTTCACCCACTGGCAGCGGGCCGTGGCCGAGGAAATCTAGCGGGGGTAACGCCGTGGACGCCATCGAAGTCGTCGACGTCTGGAAGAAGTTCCGCATTTACCTCGATCGGGCCTACAGCCTCAAGGAGCGGTTCCTCTTCCCCCACCGGAACCGGCACGAGGACTTCTGGGCCTTAAAGGGCGTGAGCCTCAGGGTGCCCCGCGGCGCCACGGTGGGCCTCATCGGCCGCAACGGCTCGGGCAAGAGCACCCTTTTGAAGATCATCAGCCGCATCCTCTACCCCACCCGTGGGCGCGTGCGGGTGCACGGCCGCGTCTCCACCCTGCTGGAGCTGGGCGCAGGCTTCCACCCGGACTTCACCGGGCGGGAGAACATCTACCTCAACGCCTCCATCCTGGGCCTCACCAGGCGCGAGATCAACGGCCGCCTGGAAAAAATCATCGAGTTCGCCGAACTGGGCGACTTCATCGACAACCCGGTGCGCAACTACTCCTCGGGCATGTACATGCGTCTGGGCTTCGCCGTGGCCGTGCACGTGGACCCGGACATCCTGCTCATCGACGAGGTCCTGGCCGTGGGCGACCTCCCCTTCCAGGAAAAGTGCCTCAAGAAGATCCGCGAGTTCAAGGAGCGCGGCACGACCATCGTGTTCGTCACCCACGCCCCCAAACAGGTCGCAGAGCTCTGCGATTACGCCCTCTGGCTGGACCGGGGCGAGGTGCGCCTCCAGGGGCCCGCGGCGGAGGTGGCCCGGGCCTACGCCGAGTTT
>Ga0080004_1110078_pt1 | contig 26440 bp, 19 predicted proteins | sample WasSprMetagenome_FD_69207 | JGI IMG/M metagenome (GOLD analysis project Ga0080004, IMG submission 69207) | Sulfidic aquatic microbial communities from Washburn Spring, Yellowstone National Park, USA - WS (SPADES assembly) (version 2) | ecosystem: Environmental > Aquatic > Thermal springs > Hot...
ATGTGTATTCAATGAAGGATGTTAAGGTTAGGTATTCTTGAAAGGTAAAATTGTTCTTATACCTTTTCCTTTTACAAATTTGACTTCGGCGAAATTGAGACCTGCGTTGGTTCTATTCGAGGGAGAGCAAGATGTTGTGGTGGCGTTCATTTCTTCTAGAGTGCCTGATAAGCCTAGTTTGACGGACGTTATGTTTGATAAATCGGTGAATTGGGCGATGCGCTTAAGAGGGAAGTAAACCTGAGGCTTCGCAAAGTCTACAAGCTGTCTTAACATCAGATTTGTCCTTATAATTTATTACAGCGGAAAAGTTTCTGAATATGTTATAACTAGTTCCTTTTAAAGCGTCTGTCTCTTGCAGCGGATTGGACAGACAATTGTGATAACCTTTAATTTTGTTGAAGATTTGTTTCAGGCTTTGTTTGCTGCTTTTAACTGTCCATTTTCCAGTTGCAATAAAAGCTTAGGACGGTTAATTTATGTATAATGGTGCTGGAGTGTTGGAACTGATTCTGTGCTTTTGTGTTGTTGTCGCTGTTTCTGTGCCACAACAACATTTGAGGTGACTGTGGGAGTATGAGTAAGTGGCTTTTACAAAAGTTAGTTTTACTCTATGCAAAGTGAAGTGATTAGTTATGGGAAATTCACAGAGTAGTCAAATAAGGGTTGCTATAATCGGGTTAGGCAAGATGGGTTTACTACATGCAAGTTTATTAAGTGTATTGCCTAATGTGAAGTTAGTTGCATTGTGTGACAAAAGCAGTTTGATCCGCAAGATTTGTAGGCGATTGTTTCATGATGTCTTCATCACGGATGACGTTGAACAGCTTACTGGTTTGGATTTGGATGCGGTTTATATTACTACGCCGATTCCCTCTCACTTTTCTATTGCAAAGACAATTTACTCAAAGAGAATAGCTGACAATTTGTTTGTTGAAAAGACTTTGGCGGCAAACTACGACGAGGCCAGGAAAATGTGCGAGTTGGCTCAAGCTTCTGGAGGCGTTAATATGGTTGGTTACATGAAGAGATTTGCTGTGACTTTTAATAAAGCTAAGGAACTTTTGGATAAGGGAGTTCTTGGAGATTTGGTTTCTTTTGATGCTTATTCTTATTCTTCAGATTTTGTGGATGCCAAAGAAGGTTCGGTATCTACGTCTAGAGGTGGAGTTTTGGGCGATTTGGGTTCACATGTGCTGGATTTGGCTTTATGGTTTTTTGGAGATTTAAAAGTTGATTCAGCTAAATTAGTTTCGATTCATAGTTTTAGCGCCGAAGATGTTGCTTCTTTCAAAGTAAGCGCTTCCAACGGTTTGGAAGGACAATTTGACATATCATGGTGCAAGAAAGGTTTTCGTATGCCTGAGTCAGGGTTAGCCATTCGCGGGACAAAAGGGAAGATCATGGTTAATGACGACGAATTGAGGCTCGAGCTTGTTAATGGCGAGTCCCGTAGATGGTATAGACACGATTTGAACGACAGTGTAGGTTTTCTACTTGGGGCACCGGAATATTTTCGTGAAGACAAGTATTTCATAGAATGCGTATTAAATGGCTGCAATGGTGAACCAAATTTCTCGACCGCTTCCAAAGTGGATTACTTAATAGATCAAGTGAAAAGGGAGGCCTAGAAGAATGGTTGATAGATTAACTTTGCTTGTTGGTGATAATCCATTTCATGGAATAAGCCATCTGTCGCAAGAGCGCAGCCGATTAAGAGATGATACAATAACACGTGCGGATTATGCGGCTGGTTTAGTTGCGACCGCGCTGGAAAATGGTGCAGATGGTTTTATGTTTTCTGTAGACGATGCAACACTTTCAATCCTTAGAATTATTCGTGAGAAAGCAGGCAAAATTAATTTAGACTTGTATGCAATTGTGCCGTACGCATATGATTATGTTAGGTTAGCAACTCAGGCAGGCGGTATAACGGGATTAGCGAGAAAAGTTGCTAAGGAAATAGTTGTTTCGTTTAATATCAAGGCGATGGCGACAGGTCTAAGGGCAGCGGTAACCATAGATCCCAAGGCTCTGTTGAAAACTTATCTGACGTATGAGATTTCTAGAATAAAGTCTTCCCAAGGGAAAAGGATGAATTTGAAGTCGGTTCTGCTTCATGAAATTATAACTGATATGGCGCTTGCGCTTAATCTCGATTGGATATTTAAGACGCATATTGAATTTATGTTGAAAAAAGGAATAAAACCCGGATTTGAAACACGCAACTTTGCGTTTTTAGTAAACAAGTTTAAAAATTGGAATATTGACTTTAAAAATGTAGTTATCGCGACACCTTTTAACGCCGTAGGTTTTCAGATGAATCCTTCAAGAGAAGAGTGTGAGAAAGCATTAGTTGATGTTAGGGCACCTAGCATCATTGCTATGAGCATATTAGCTGCTGGATACCTTAAACCACTGGAAGCAGTAAATTACATAAAAACACTGCCAAACTTGAAAGGCGTTGTAGTGGGAGTGTCAAAAGAAAATCATGCACGTGAAACATTTAAACTTCTTAAAGAAAGATTTAATTCATGACATTAATGGCTTATGACAGAATTTGAGCAAACAATTAATGGGGAAAAGATGATCGAGTTACTGTTTATAGTGCTCTTGTCGGTATTGGTTACGTTCTATAGTGGGTATTATTTGTTTGGGCTTCGTTACGGGAAGAGTATCCGTTATGGTAGTAGCGAGACCTACATGCCCAAAGTTTCATTAATAGTCGCTACCTATAATGAGGAAGATATTATCGGTAAAAAAATTGAAAATATTCTCAAAATAGACTATCCGAAGGATAAATTGGAAATAGTTTTTGTAGACTCATCCACTGATAATACGCTGCAAATCATCAAGGGCTTCAAGGAAACTTCTGGTTTAAGTGTTCAAATATTGGAAGAAAAAGTCAGAAAAGGACTGGCTTCAGCATTAAATCTCGGATACGGTTCTGCAAAAGGCGATATTGTCATTAAAACCGATTGCGATATGTTTCTTGAGAAAAATTCGATTAAGGAAATTGTAAAATACTTTTCTGATCCACAAGTAGGGGCAGTCACTGGGAGAGTGATAATTTCTAATGAATGTAATGTTGAAATCGGATATAGAAATGTCTTCGAAACATTACGCATAGCGGAGGCTAACCTCGATTCCACGTATCTGTTCAATCCGTTTTGCGCATTCAGAAAAGATCTGATTGAGCCAATTGACCCTAAATCGGTTGCTGATGACGCTGAACTAGCCTTAAAAATTAGGAAAAAAGGTTACAAGACTATTTATTCCCCTAATGCGATCGCATATGAGTCAAGTCCAACCTCTTTTAAAGGTAGGATAAGCCAGAAATCTAGAAGAGCGCAAGGTCATGTTCGCCTGCTTTTCCAAAATCTGTCGATCTTGTTTAATCCAAAGTTCGGGAAATTTGGCATGATTATTTTTCCTGCTAATTTCTTTATGATAGTGTTATCGCCATGGTTAATTTTGTTAACAATTATTTTTGCCATATTATATGTAGGTTTTACTTTTGGTTTATTTAATGTAATTCTGTTTGTTACGTTCGTTGTGCTTTTGTCTTCCTTTGTATATTGGAAGTCCACGCCGAAAGTCGTAGCCGGCTTCTTGGATGCGCAAATAAATCTACTTATCGGTATTATTAAGTTAGCCATTAAAGGTCCAGATTTTATGTGGTCAAAGGAGCATCGTCACTAAACTATGTAAAGATTAAACAGTGAGGCAGAGATATTAAATGAAGATAGCTCAAGTATGTCATAGATACTTTCCATACACGGGCGGGGTAGAAGAGCATGTTAAAAATATTAGTGAAAGGCTTGTCAAGAATTTTGAAGTTTCAGTTTTCGCAACGGATCCCACTGGAAAACTACCTAGAGAAGAATTAATAAATGGTGTTAAAGTTATACGATTCAGATCATGGGCTCCTCATGAAGCCTACTATTTTTCTGCAGCTTTAAAAAAGCACTTAGCAAAACATTCTGATAATTTTGATATCATTCATGCCCACAATTATGGTGCACTTCCCGCACTTTATGCTGCTCAGACTAAAGGAAAAAACAAGTTAGTATTTACACCCCATTACCATGGAACTGGACATACATTCATAAGGGCTTTGCTCCATAAGCCATACAAGTTCTTAGGTAAGACTATTTTCAAAAAGGCTGACGGGGTAGTTTGTGTTTCGAAATATGAGAAAAGTTTAATTGTAAATAATTTTAAGGTTGACGAGAAAAAGGTTGCTGTCATTCCGAATGGCGTTAATTTAAAAGAATTTATTGGTTTAAAAAGGGAAAAAAAGAACGGTTGTAAAAGTATATTATGTGTTAGCAGACTAGAAAAATATAAAGGCATTCAATATTTGATTGAAGTTTTGCCGCTTTTAGAAAGCGATGTAGTTTTAGAAATCGTAGGCAAAGGCCCATACAAGGAAAATCTAGTTAAGCTTGTAAAAAAACTGAACATTAATGAGCGAGTTAAGTTTTTTCAGGAGCTGCCTAGAAGCGAACTTTTGCAGAAATATGCCGACGCTGACGTCTTCGTTCTTTTGTCAAAGCATGAAGCTTTCGGTTTGAGCGTTGCAGAAGCCTTGTGCGCAGGGACTCCCTGCATAGTTGCTAACACTTCAGCTTTAGCTGAATGGATTGATGACGAGAATTGTTTTGGAATAGATTATCCAATAGATCTTGACGCGCTGGCCGATCTGATAAGGAAGGTTATGGGGAAAAAAGTTTGCAAACCAGCGGTACTAGATTGGGATGAAGTGGCTAACAGATTAGCCGAGTTATATGAAGATATGTGTGGCTTTTAACGAAGGTGAAATAATGAATGTCTTGTTTTTAAGCGAGTTGTTTTATCCCCACGGTGGCGGTGCTGAATATGCCACTTTTTTGTACTCCAGACTTCTTAGCCAAGCTGGTTTCAACGTTAGAGTTATCACACATGGTTTTAATGGAGAACCTCGGTTTTCAAAGGATGGACGATTAACAGTTTACCGTTTTCCTTTGCTTGGAGAAAGCGGAAGCGTTAAATATGCCATTTTGAAACGATTTGATTTTTTATTTTCCGATTTTATGAATAGAATGATAAAGTGGGCAGATGTAGTATATATTCCGCGTTTTTGGTTCTCCGCCATTCCATTAGCAAAGGCATTGGGAAAACCTGTCGTTGCACATCTACATGACTACATTCCGATTTGTTCTTTAGCTGTTCTCTACAATATGTCGACGGCGAAGGTTTGTAATGGTAAGAGACTTTTGTGTCCTCCTCGTTGCATTTATGTTTATGAGAAGGCGCGTAACAGAAAATTTAGGGAAGCCCTGACTTCTACCATTTTAAATTCGATTGTAGGACAATATATTTCTAGGCTTATTGAGTTGAGCGATGCTGTAATCTGTGCTTCTAAGTTTCAAAAAGATATTATTGAAAAGCAAAAGTTATCGCTACGCACGAGACTATACGTTATTTATAATCCACTTCCGAGACTTTCAATTATTGGAATGGAAGGGAATGATTTTGGGTATTTTGGGGGACCTGATGTTATGAAGGGTTTTCGTATACTTTCTAAGGCTTTATTGGAATTTAAGAGACATAACTCCATCAGTATACGAGTTCATTCGACAAAATTTCCTTCAGAATATGGAAAATGTGCGAGTGCTTTGGGTAAATTAGGTTTTATTTTTTACAGCAAGTTAAAAAGCGATGAACTTGAAAATGTTTACAAGAAAATATGTGCTGTAATTGTTCCGTCAATTTGGCCTGAGCCATGGCCCTACGTAGTTGTTGAGGCTTTGATTAACGGACGTTTGCTGTTGGCATCAAAAGTAGGCGGTATTCCGGAGCAAGTTTATGGTTGCAAGGGAGTGCACCTTTTTGACGCTGGAGACTATGCCAAATTAGCCGAGCTTATAGGATACGTGAACTCTTTAAGCAGAGAAGATGTAATCGATTTAGGTCTGCACAATAGAGAAAATTTCCTTCAACGATTTGACAATGAAATAAGCATAAAGAATTTTGTTAGCGTTATTGAAAGTATTGTTTAAAACCGTTTGGAAGGAATTAAAGAATGCACGAGATAAATGTTGCAATTGTTGGATGCGGTTATGTAGCTAATGACCATATTAAGGCCTGGCGGAAAGTTAAAGAAGCAAGAATAGTGGCTGTGTCTGACGTAAATGAAAATGCGGCCAAAAAAGCAGCTGAAACCTGGAAGGTTCATAAATATTTCTCCAATCTAACAGATTTATTGGCAAAATCAGATGTCGATGTAGTTGACATCTGTACTCCTCCGCAGTTTCATGCAGATTTAGCCGTTGAGGCCATGAAGGCTGGTGTAAATGTTGTGATTGAAAAGCCTATGACTATGACCATTAAGGATGCCGAGAAAATTGTTGACTGCCAAAAGGCTACAAAGGTAAAAGTTGGCGTCATTCATAATTGGTTATTTGATTACCCAGTTTTAAGAGCGGACTCGTTAATAAAACTGGGGAAATTGGGGGAAGTATATGGTTTTGAGGTTGAGGCGCTTCATACAAAACATGATTTGATGGCCGCTAATGAAAAACATTGGTGTCACACTCTAGCTGGAGGGAGATTCAGCGAGATGCTTGTTCATCCAATATACTTAACTAGGCATTTTCTGTCTGGCGAGCCAACGGTTCAAGATGTCAGAGTTTCCAAGGTTGGCAGTTATGGGTGGATGTGTTCAGATGAACTTTGCGCAATTTTTAAAGTTGACAATAAAATTGGCCGAACTTACGTTTCATTTAATTCCCCAAGAGACGAGGTTTACATCACTGTCTACGGCGATAAAGGTATTCTAAAGATTGAGCTCATAAACACGACTATTGTTTTTTTGCCAGCGAGAAAAGCCAGCCGGTTTAGTAAAGGCTGGGACTCACTTAGGCACGCAATGCAACTTACCAGTTGTACTATTAAAAACGCATGGAGAGTTTTTTCAAGAAAATGGTTGAGCGGGCATGATTTATATATTAAATTATTCGCTGAAAATTTAGTTAAAGGTGATGATCCACCAGTTTCTGTTGAGGATGGATTTGCAACGGTCAAAATTTTGGAAGAATTGTGTGGAAAAATCGTTGAGCAAGAAAAACGTACTTACGAAATTGAATCATAATCGCTGGTGATGCTTTGTAATGGCCGCATCTTATTCGTTTGTTGCTAGAAATTTTCTGCTACCAATTTACGATTTTGCAAGAGGTACTTCTAGATTTAAGTATATGCATATTTTGGAAAGAACGCAGTGGCTTCCCCCAAAGGATATTCAGAAGTTGCAACTTAGGAATTTGCGTGCCCTCTTGAGGCACGCATTTGCTACCGTGCCGTACTACAGGCGTATGTTTAGGGAAAAGCGCTTAAAACCTGACGATATAAAATCTGTGAATGATTTAAGAAAGTTGCCTGTTCTAACTAAGGCTGACGTGCGGAGAAACTTCAATGATCTTGTTTCAAGAGGATATCCTAAAAGCGCATTAATACCTTATGTAAGCGGGGGAACAGGCGACCAAATTAGGTTTTTTATTACTAAAGAGCAACGAAGTTGGGAGTTAGCTGCAGAGTTTAGAGCTTATGGTTGGGCAGGATATCGTTTTGGCGATAAATGTGTGGTTTTTTGGGGTTCTCCAATCGATTTAGCCAAGCACCAGAGCCTAGTCAGGCGTTTTAGTAGCTTATTGGAGCGAGTTATTGTCTTAGATAGCTACGTTCTCTCTGATGATGTTATGGAAAAGTATGTTCTACTCATGAGAAGATTCAAGCCCGAAATTGTTAGAGGTTATGCAAGTTCAGTTTATATGGTTGCTAAGTACATTTTAGAGAAAGGTCTTGATGATTTGCGCCCGAAGGCTGTAATTACTTCCGCTGAAAGTTTGTTGGATATATATAGGCGCACTATCGAAAAGGCTTTTGGCTGTGAAGTTTTCGATTACTACGGTAGTCGGGAGATTGGTGCAATCGCCGCTGAATGTGAAGAACACTGTGGTTATCACATCAGTGCTGAAAACGTGGTCTTAGAGTTTGTCAGAGAAGGAGAACATGTTTCAGCTGAAGAGAGCGGAGAAATTCTAATTACTAATTTAAGGAATTTCGGTATGCCCTTTATCCGCTATGCAATTGGAGATGTTGGCAAACCTTCAGATGAAGTCTGTCCCTGTGGACGGGGCTTGCCGATAATGAAATCCATTGAGGGACGTGTATCTCAATTTATGGCCGTTTATGATGAAAAACTCGGACGGGTAATTCCCGTTAGTACCGCGGCCCCAGGTCTTTTCAGCGGAGTTTTGATGCCCCTGCCAATAGAACAGTTCAGAATTATTCAAGAAAGCCTTAACAAGGTCGTTATAAAAGCTGTTAAGAGGAAGCGATACTCGGAAGAGCACACTAAATTTTTGATTAATCATATTCGAAAGTATTTAGGGGATAATATTATAATAGAAATAAAGTTCGTTGATTATCTCCCACCCTTACCAAGTGGAAAGCGATCAATATTCACATCAAAAATAAACCCTTTCAAAATTAGTAACCATCAAGATGAGTAAAAATGAGAAGTGCAAGCAGAGAACATGCCATTTTAGGTTACTTCACATCTGCTTTTGCGCTTATAATAATATCTATAGCATTCACTAGAATTACGCCAGAAGGAAACTTAAGCTCTTATGATCCTAAGATTTTTAATCTATTATTTTATGTTCCTGTAACTTTCTGGATAAGTGTATTTATGTTAGGTGCTTTGCTTTTTCTTCTATACCTGAAGGTCCCGAAGGGAGTTTCACTAAAGTTAACAAATGTGCTTATGGTTTCTTCTGTAATTATCATCCTTACAGCATTCTATGCATTACCTTACCTGGTCGAACCAAATCCGAGATTTGTTGATAGTTGGGTTCACGGAAGAACTGCAAATGGAATTCTTAAAAGTGGGCATTTAAATCCTACTAATTTCAATTACCAAACATACCCTCTGTCCTTTATAGCATTATCAGCAATGTCAATGATAACTGGAATAAATCTAATATCGTTGCTAAGGATATCGCCTCTAATGATGGTTTTGCTTTTTTTCGGTTTATTAATAGTGTTTCTTGATAAACTTCTCAAAGATTTAAAGACGGCGGCTATGTCTGTTTTTGTGTATGGCTTATCAACATTTTATTTGTCTTTTCATTTTTCTCCAGAAATATTCGGTTGGCTATTTCTATTCTCATTACTTACTTTTGCATTTAATTTTACTAGGAACGATGCAAAACCAAAGTCTCTTGCCAGAAAAGATGTTTTAATATACTTGTTTCTGATTATTGGAATTGCCATAACCCACCCAGTTACGCAACTTTCAGTTGCACTTATTCTTTTTGTACTATTTATGTTGGGGGCGCTTATTTGGAAAGTTCGATATGTAAGTTTTAGTAAACTTGCTGTTTCAGTAGTAATATTTGCTAGTTGGGCAATATCGTTTGGCTATCCTTATTTTAACGTGATTATTAGGAGTTTCGGAATTGCTTTTGAAAAAATTTCTTCGGAAATAACTTCATCAATAATCGCACGCCCTTTACAAGAAACTTTTCCGTCTGAAGTAACAAATCTCCTGCTTTATAGACGTGCAATTTACATTCTTGTTTTATTGACAGCTTTGGTCGGCAGTCTTCTATTCAAGAAAAAGTATAAGATGCAATTCAATATATTATTTGGTTTAGCCGCCTCAGGGGCGCTTTTATTGTTTTTAACCGCATTTGGAATACTTCCACTTGAACGACCCATTAAAATCGCATTTATCTCATTATCTACGTTTTCTGCACATTTGATTTGCCAAAAAAAGAAATTAGGCGCGCTACTGTTGCTTTTTTTGATAATAACTCTTCCCCTCAATTTTGCCTCTTTCTACTGGGGCGAAGCTAGCAGAATGACTCATGATTGGGAAATAAGTTCAGCTACTTTTATCAGCAGTCATTTTAATGGTGTTGCTCTAGGCGGATTTAAGGAAACCAGCATCTGGAAGTTTTTCGGTAATTTTAACAAAATTTATAATGATTATTATCTTTATGGTACGAAACCTGATGTATTTAATCTAACTTTTATTCAAAGTCAATCCATAGAACTAATATATATATCTCAAACTACCTTACAAAAAGAGTCGCTTTCTGGAAGACCCTTAAATGTAAGCACCTTTATCAATTCTACAAAATTTAATTGTATAAGCGCGAATGGTTATTCTATTACTTTGTTGACAACCAAATCAATTATTGTCCCTTGATTTAGGGGAAGTATCGCTAACAAATATGCCTTACAATCACATGATTGTGGTTTTTAATAATACTACGCTGTAACCATATAAAATGAATGGCTCGTTTGCGTCTATTCGTCCAATTTGAACTTGCGGTGTCAAGTAGGATACATTTCCATCGATTCTGAAAAAGTCTAACTGCCCTGTCAAACCCTGAAAAGTAACGACTCTTGTTTCGTTTATTTTACAGATAAGCAAAAGGTTCAGTTCGCTTTCATGGATCCATGAAAGCACTTTGATATCATTAGAGGAGGACGTTGATTCTACAAGTAAATCATTTGGATATAAGCTGGTGCCAATAAGTTTTTGCACATAATATGGATACCATGGTTGATTATCATCATGGTTGATCATGCCAAATCCAAAATCACCAGAAGGCTTAGTAGCTTCCCATGATTTGCTGCTGGAAAAACAATAATAAATAATATATTGTACTCCCTCTAAAACAGCAGTTCTTAGGACAAGCGCTAACCATGCTGCGCCAACTTCTTTTTGAATTCGGGGGTCTGTTCCATTTGCCCAAGTGGCTGCCCAGTTGCATTCTGAAGCGATTGCTGGTAAATTAACTCCCCAAAGTTGACGGGCATCTTTGATTCCGTAAAAAATGCTATCAGTTGCAAAATATCGCCTCTCTGCTCTTTTTAATGGTATTTCATCTCCCATATTTAAATTGTCGCAATCATACTTGTGAAAACTAAAGAAATCCAGCTTCCCTCCATGTGTCTTCCAGTAGTCTAAAAATTTTCTATATAGCGATGCATCGTTTCCAATTAATATTTCAGGGTTTATTTTATGCATTTCATCATAACATTTATTGAAAAGGTCCAAAAAATACCCAAGCTTTGTTTCGTTGTACACCCAATTCTTGTAGAAATAAAAGAAAGGTTCGTTAAAGACTTCATAATATTTGACGGGTAATTGTATTTGTTTAAAGTGTTTTACCCATTCCGCACAATAGGCTGCAAAACTTTCTGGATACGGCAAACCGGTGGTCGCGTTAATTGCCATTCCGGGCGGAATTATTATTCCTTTTGAATCGCAAAATCCTATACAAATCAGCGGTTCAGCATCAATTCCAAAAATTTCTCTAACAATTGAATCAACATTCGTCCAGTCAAACGTTCCGGTTCTGGTTGCCTCGTCCCAATGAATGCAAGGTTCAATCCTATGACTAAACAAACGAATCAGCCTGAAATTTGCATCCCTAGCTAACTGTTTTAAAACAGTACGATCACGCCAAATTTTCCACTCCCAGTCAAGCATAAAGCCCAAAGACAAATTATTAATACCAATAACCATATTCGCATTAACAGTGACATGCACACGTGGCCAATAAATAACCATACCTGCCGTAGAAATAATATTAATTGGAGGTTGAAAACTTCTGCTTGTCGACATTATGGAAAAGGCGAGAACACTCGATAGGAGCATAATTCCTATCGATCTTTTTTTGATTACTGAGCGATGTATCATCTTGAATATCGCATAAATTGCGATATAATAAACTTTTTCGTTCTCTCGTTCAACGTATCTACGCTTTAGAATCTTCTAGACAAATGCTCTATATCCCTTTATATAATAAAACCCCACTTATTTAATGTTGTTTGCTATAAAATCGTGAGGGAGGAATTGTTGAAAAATGCATCTAACCCATAAATATTGCCAAAAATTATTAAATATTCTATTTATCACTAGTCTTTTAATTTCCTTCATTTTTATAAACATCGTTCACGTCTCTGCAGCTCCGATACTTTCACTAAAATGGGTAAGACCTATAGGTTCCCATGCTAGAACTTTTATTGGCCCACTTGCAGCAGACGTAAACAACGACGGCAAACTAGAAATAATTGTGACTGGTGGAACGAGCGACGGCGGAACGGATGGTACAGTAACAGCCCTTGATGGTGCTACCGGTAACATACTTTGGCAAGTTTCCCCTGGCGGCATAGGCATGCATAGTCCCGCTGAAATCGCGGACATTAACAATGACGGGGTAAAAGAAATAATTGTATCTGGGCACTATCCAGTAGTACTTCGCGGCACAGATGGCGCCGTATTATGGAGAAATACCGCGGTATCCTCGTACAACCTCTACAGCCCAGTATGTGACATCGACGGGGATGGCTATTACGAGATTTTTTGTTCATCCGGACGTGGTCCTTATAATGGCGATGACTACTTCTGGGTGTTAAGCTACGATGGCAAAATACTTCGCCAAACCAACAGCAGTTGGCATCCATGTTGGGGGGGATTGACCATTGGCGACCCAGCTTTTAATGGAACATTCATTTTATACCAAGGTGACAGAAGCATAACATACAATCCTCCTGAGGATCCATACAAATATGGCGGTTGGGGAATACGTGCTCTTGATGCACGCACACTTACACCACTATGGAACGACTCTGACATACTCTGTAGCAGCCACACACCAATGCTCGCTGATGTTGACAAGGACGGGATTCTCGATGTCGTTGTGGCTCACCAAGGAGGCGGTTTTGCAGTTTATAATGCCTTCACAGGAGGCAAATATAGAAAAAGTCTCAACTTGGGTATCCGTAGCCACTCGCAACCTACCGTCTACGACATAGATGGCGACGGAAACTTGGAAATAATAACATGTCGTTCGTCAAACATCTACATCTGGGACCTGTATAAATGGAAACCTGACGCAATTTTACCGACAGTTGCATGGGAACCTCCAAAAGTTGGGGACGTTAACGGTGATGGTAAATTTGACATAATTGCAGTAAACGGAACCCACATAATTATTTATAATCTTTTCCCTGACGGGACATATTCCATCTTGGAACAAGTACGTGTAGCATCAGACAATGCTATAAGTGCTCACACGCTATTGGAAGATGTTGACGGTGACGGTCTAAACGAACTAATATTGACTAGTTTTCACTCTGATCAAGGAAGAGTATACTGCTACGATACCCAAGCACCCACACCCACACCTAAAGTAAGACAAGGTTGCCAGTTTTACAGCGAACGACGCTGCGGCGCAGCAGAATACGTGCCTCCGCCAGGACCGAAGGCACCCCAAATCACTGAGCCTTCACCATCAGATGGCGCAACAAATGTTCCAATTTCGCTTTCACAACTATCTTTCAAATTAACAGATTTCCAGCGTGACCCGATAAACTATACAGTAACAACCTTTCCAGACATTGGCTCAGCTGGCGGCATAAACGCGCGCAACGGAAAAATAACAGTTCCAATAAGCGGCTTAGCCTACTCCACAACCTACACTTGGACTGTTACGGCTACAGACGGAACCCACACAACCACAAAAACCTTCACTTTCACAACAAGCGATCTACCACCATGGTACAACACAGACTGGCAATACCGACGAACCATAACCATAGACCACACAAAAGTTAGCGGAGACCAGACAAACTTCCCAGTTTTAATAGACATAACAGACTTAAGCTTCACTACTAAAGCTCAGCCAGACGGAGACGACTTCGTCTTCACAGACCAAGACAACAACAAACTCAACCACCAAATAGAATACTATGACAATACAGCAGGACGCCTAATTGCATGGGTGAATATACCATACCTATCCTCAACAGCAGATACAAAAATCTACCTATACTATGGAAACCCCACATGCGGAAATCAGCAAAATCCAAAGGCCGTATGGGACCCAAGCTACAAACTAGTGTTACACCTTAACGAAAAGTCAGGAATCCATTACGATTCTACAGCCTATGGCAATAACGGCACACCCATCAACGGCGTACAGCAAGGCGTAACAGCCAAAATAGACGGAGGAGACTACTTCGACGGAATAGACGATTACATAGAGATTCCCCACAGCAGCACCTTGTCGGGTTATACTGAAGCCCTAACAATAAGTTTCTGGGTAAAGTTTGAAGACACAAGCCGCAGACAAACAATCCTTGGCAAATACAACACCGCAACAAACCAGCGCGGATGGTTCGTCGACTACAACCCAAGAGATCGCCCAACAAGACCATTAGGATTTTATGCCTCATGGGACGGCGCAAATTATCGTGAATGGTACGCCAACTTTGTCCCAAAAGCAGGCGAATGGTACTATATAACCATAATCTGGGAAGCAAACGCAATACCCAGATTCTACATAAACGGCGTCCAAGTTCAAACGATTGGAACAGCCACTATCCCACAAATACACAACAACGTTGGAGTACCACTGCTGATTGGCAGATGCCAATACGACAATTCAAGATACTTCAAGGGTTACCTAGACGAGATTACCATATCAAACCCGGCGCGTTCAGCTAACTGGATATTAACAACATACAACAATCAGCTTAACCCGTCCGCATTTTACAGCATAAGCCCCGAAGAACAATTTGAAGAAGCATACGTGCTAACCATAACAGTTGAAGGAAAAGGAACAATCAACATAAACCCACAAAAAACAGCCTACAAACAAGGCGAAAACGTAACCTTAACGGCAATCCCAGACGAAGGCTACAAATTTGCAGGCTGGAGCGGAGACATAACAAGCCAAGAAACCAACATAACAATAACCATAACCAAAAACACATTTATTACCGCCAACTTCACGCTTAAACAATACATTATAAACGCCACAGTAAGCGGAACAGGCGGAACAATACAACCATCAGGCCTAATAACAGTTTATCATGGCGAAAACGTAACGTTTACAATAACGCCGGACACGGGCTACCACATCGAAGATGTTAAAGTAGACGACATATCCCTCGGACCATTAGACAATTACACGTTCTACTCTGTAAATGCAAACCACACGATAATTGCGTTCTTTGCTCCCAACCAGTACACACTCATCATTAATATTTCGCCAACTGAAGGCGGAACTGTCTACACCAATAAGACAGCCCCGTATTATTATGGCGACGTAGTAGAGTTAACAGCCGAAGCAAATGATGGCTGGTACTTCTCCCATTGGGAGGGTAACTTAAGCGGAAACAATCCCAAAGAAACGATAGTTATAGACGGAAATAAAATGGTAACAGCTGTATTCACGCAAAACCAACCGCCAATAATTGAAACCTACTATCCAGAAGATTTAACGCCTGAAGTATATGAAGGTGAAAGTTTAGAATTTTCTCACGTATCTAGAGATCCAGAAGGGCGGCCCCTTTCATACAAGTGGCTACTGGATGGTTATGAAAAAGCAACAACACAAAACTGGACCTATACCCCGACATACAACGAAGCCGGACTCCACATTATAATACTAATAGTTTCAGACGGACAGCTCACCACAAGAATTCAATGGAACGTCACAGTGATAAACGTCAACAGACCCCCAGAAATACTCTATTACTCTCCAACGGAACATGAACTAGTAATAAACGAAGGACAAAACATAGAATTTACACAAATATCCGTAGACCCAGACGATGATCCAATTTCATACAAATGGCTGGTTAACGGCGCGGAAAAAGCAACATCCCAGAACTGGACGCTAATAGCCGATTATCAATCTGCTGGATTCTACAACATCACGCTCGCAGTTACCGACGAGGATATCACGGTAACCCTGCAATGGAACTTGACGATCTTAAACGTCAACAGACAGCCAAAAATTGATCCTTACACGCCAACGACAGACCCAACCATTGTTGAAGGCGAAGTCCAAGAATTCAGCATAACAACAAATGATCCTGACGGAGACGCCCTTCTAATTGAATGGTACGTAAACAACTCCTTAGTAGAGGTTAATGCAACCACATTTACATTCACATCAAACTACACATCATCCGGCACATACAACATAACCGTAAAAGTTTCAGACGGGCTAGAACAAGCAACCCGCCAATGGACACTAACAGTATTAGACGTGGGACCGGTGCTTGACATACCCTTTGACAAAGACGGAAATCCAACACCAGACAACTCAGGCTACGGCAACAATGGAACAGTGCAGGGCGCAACATGGACAACGGCTGGAAACGGCTCATACTACTTCGACGGAGTTGACGACTACATAGAGATAGCTGACGCTGACAGCCTTGATGGCAACGGCAACTGGGATCAAATTACAATTGAGTTTTGGATCTATATAACCGCCGAACAGAGGGGCACACGGATAATAGCGAAACGCCACGGTTCGGCAGATTCCACAGATAAGAGTTACCAGGTAGGATTTCAGTCTAGCACATCACGTCCAGCTAACATCCTATACTTTGGCATATACAACACCGGTTACTACGAAGTAGAGTATTCAACACCTTTAATTTTGAGAACATGGTATCATATTGTCTGTACCTATAACAACGCCACCGGCTCAAAAATTTACATAAATGGGCAGGAAGTTCAAGTAACTGTAACAGACCAAAACGAATATGGTAATGTACGCGCAAGCACCCAGCCGCTTTGCATAGGAAGAACAAGCACAACAACCAGCGGAGGCTTCTTCACAGGATTGATAGACGACGTTAAAATCTACTTTAAGGCACTTCCCGAAAGCCAAATAGTCAAACATTATATCGAATCTAAAGATGCCCACGTAAACACTGCGCCTATAATCCTTTCATATTCTCCAGAAAACCTACAACCTCAAGTAGTAGCGGGTGGAACCCTCCAGTTCACACACACTTCAATAGATCCTGAACGCGACCCGCTAACCTACACCTGGCTACTAGACGGGACTGTGAAAGCCAATACTCAAAGCTGGACATATCAGCCAACAAACAGCGAAGTAGGCTTCCACAATGTAACACTTGTTGTTTCCGACGGGTCGTTAAACGCCAAAATAGAATGGAACGTAACAGTCCTTGAAAACAACCCGCCAACAATAACGGCCTACACTCCAACGATTGACTATCCATGCATAAACCAAGGAAACCGACAAACATTCACCGTAACAGCCACAGACCCCGACGGCGATCCCGTAGCCTATGAATGGTACTTAAACAACAATCTAGTATCAACAACCGACGCCTACACATTTAGCGCAACGTCTGGCACGTCAGGCGCACATACCGTAACAGTAATCGTAAAGGACAGCTACGGAGCGCAAACAAGCCGTAAATGGTATTTAACGGTAGATGCGAACCTGGTTATGCCCTTCGACACAAACACAACTATGGTTGTGGACTACGCAGGCTACGACAATAATGGAACTGTTTACAATGCACGGTGGACGCCAAACGGAAAAATCAATGGAGCATACATATTTGATGGAGATGATTACATCAGGATTGAGGACTCGCCAAACCTTGGCGGAGACGGTACGTGGAGCCAAATCACTATAGAATTTTGGATTTACGTAACTGAAAACCAGAGAGGAACAAGGATAATATCTAAAAGAGGCTCAACTTCAGGCACATATAGCTATCAAATAGGCTTCCAGACAAGCCAAAGCAAACCATATAATACAATATATTTTGACATTTGGTACGCGGCGGGCTCTTACAAAGAGATAGAATACCAATCACTCAGCCTAAACAAGTGGTATTATATCGTATGCACATATGATGGTTCTACGATGAAAATGTATGTTAACGGGACTCTTGTAAGTTCAACATCATGTACTGGAAAAATATATCAAAGCACCGGCATACCTCTCTACATAGGTTCAATGAACTCCACACACTACTTCTGCAAAGCCATAATTGATGAAGTGCGCATCTATCCCAAGGCTTTGACAGGCGACCAGATCAGAATATCATACAACCAAATGATGAGCCTATCAGAAGGCCTAAACATCAATGATTCTCACCCTGCAGAACAAAGTTCATTAACTGTTCAAGCAGCACAAACCGTGCTACTAATCTTCGCTTTGGTTATACTTTCAAAGAAAAAGCGAAAATCGCTATCAAGTCGACTTTCTCCCTCATTTTTTATCGCAAGGCAATAGAGTTTTTCCATAATAATAAACCCTTCACGCATAATCTTTTGAACCAAAGTTGGCAACGCATATAAAATGCATCAGTACAATACTAAGCCACCATGGTGGCCGTAAGCCAGACACAAAATACAAAGGGAAGCGCATAAAAATTAAACATTCCCTTTTCGCCAGTTTCGCGAGTTTTTCTTTTCATTCTCTGATCATTTAAATTTCCTTCGACCAAACAACATAAATATGCTTTCACCATACCCTTTGTTGCAGGTGACTAATAATCAGGAAGCCCAAAAGTAAGCGCCCTTGTTCACTGCTTCTTTTGGTATTTCTCTTTATCACTCTTATCCTTGCAATAACAAATCTTAAGGTAGTTTATGCAGAAAGGCCAAGCGCGCTTTACACCTCTAAAAGTCAAATGATTGCACAGTGGATGGCTCTGTGTGATGCCCATCCCGAATGGGCTTCATATGAATCCATTGGCAAAAGCATTCAAGGAAACGACATATGGCTTTTCAAAATTGGCACGCCGACGGGCGGCAGAGTAATGTACGACGGACAATGCCACGGATCAGAAGACGGCGGAACAGAAATCCTATACAAATTCTGCGAATGGCTTCTGGAATCAAACGACACTCTTGCAAAACACATTCTTCAATACAACTATCACCTCATAATCCCAATACTTAACGTGGACACGACAGCAAGGCAGAACATGAGACGCGAATACGTTCTCGATAACGGTACAGTAATCAATGTGCCCTATGGCGTTGACTTAAACCGCAACGGCGTCTACCGCTGGGGAGAAAGCGGAAGTCCAGACCCTAACAACGACTATGAATACCGCGGGTTATATGGCGGAAGCGAACCAGAAACCATGGCGTTGCACAACGCCGTTGGAAAATACCGCCCAGAAATCTACGTGAATACGCACAACGGCGGAGAATACATGCTCCACTACCTCAACACCTCCCTTGAAGCTAAAATTAAAACCCTAAAAGCCCAATACGAACAAGAATACAACATCACAAACCCGTATCCGGCAAGACGTGGCGGACGAGGAGGCTTCTTATCCGCCGACGCTGCAGGCTCTTGGAACGCCTCAGGCTGGCTTTGGGAAGTAACCACATGGGAAAACCTTACACCAACACTGGACGAGTGGCTGTTAAAATATTACCCGCGAGCATTCCCCGTCCTTTTAGCTTTTGCAAAAGCTGTCGAAAAAGAGCCGCCGCCCATCCCTGAAATAACCCTACAACCCGCAAATATCAACGCCATGCTAATAATAACAATAAGCCTATTAACACTTATTTTAAAGTTTAAAATCCAAAAACCACCCAAAAACCAACAAAATTCTATCCAATAAACCCGTTCAAAACTCGCAAAATTATCTATCTTGAAATACTCCTTAAGAACCCCAAATATCATTTTACACTTCTGGAGCAATGAAGATGGAAAAAAGGTTGAATCTCACCCAAAAATTCGTTTTAACTCAATCAAATCTATTGCTAATCATAAAAGTTGCAGTCATACCCATCGCAACGCTAACCCTTTTCGCACAAGATTTGATAATAATATTTTCTGACGCTTTTCAAAGCGAAATAACAAGCTACTTGCTTGCCATACCCGCATTATTCACCTACCTAGTCTACCGCAAAAGAAAAATGCTTAGAGCCGTTATCCCCCTCGAATTTGAAGAACCAAAAAAGACAAGGCACTTTCCCCTAATATGCGGAACACTTTTGTCAGCAACCGCCATACTGCTTTACTGGCATGGCTCCTACAGCTTCACACCCCTAGAGTATCACATGCTTGCATTACCCCTATTTGCAGCCGGTCTAACCCTCATACTTTTCAACCCCCAAACTTTGAGGCAACTGGCTTTCCCCATAGCATTCCTAATATTCCTAATGCCCCCGCCATCCGAAATCCTCTACGCTTTAGGCACAACGCTTTCCACAGTAAGCGCAGAAGCCTCAAACACAATAGTGAACACTCTGGGCATATCCTCCGCAATTGCAAGCGAATATGACAACCCAACCATAGTCATAACAACATTGAACGGCATTCCATTAACCTTTACAGTGGACATTGCCTGTTCAGGCATATACAGCCTCATAGGCTTCCTAATATTCGCCGTGTTCATCGCCTACCTAATCCGAGACAAAACATGGAAAAAACTCGCCCTAATATTGGTTGGCTTGCCTCTAATCTATCTGCTCAACATCATCCGCATAACAACAATCCTAATATTAGGATATTATTACGGCGAAGACTTAGCTTTACAAGCATTCCACCTCTTAGGCGGATGGATACTCATATTTCTTGGAACCTTACTGCTGCTAACAATCTCAGAGAAAATCTTCAAAACCCAAATATTCACAAAGACAAGGCTTAACTGCCCAAACTGCAACCCAAAACCAGACCCTAAAGAAGATTTCTGCACTGTATGCGGCAGACTCCTAAAACCATCAAGCTTTTCAACAAAAAAATCTGACATCGCAAAAATAATTGCAATAGCCGCTAGCGTAATCTTGTTAATCTCAGTTCAAGCTCCCGTATTCGCCTTAACCCAAACATCGCCAGCAATCATCATAAACACTCCTTCAGGACAACAAATATCCACAAACATTCTACCGCAAATCTCAGGCTATAACCTACACTTTGCCTACCGCGACTCGGAATTTGAACAGCAAGCCAAACAAGACATGTCCCTAGTCTACATATACTCATCCCAAAACGAATCAAAAGAACCCATATGGGTTGCAATTGAAATAGCTTCAACCCGCTCTTCGCTTCACAGATGGGAAACATGCCTAATAACCTATCCGCTTTCTCATGGGTATGCCCCAAAAGTAAACCAAATAGAACTAAAAGACATAAAGCTAAACGAAAACCCACCAATAATAGGCAGATATTTCGCCTTCACCTACACACGTACAAATCAAACTCAAGCAGTTCTTTACTGGTATGAAACCGCAACATTCACAATAAACCAGACATCCCAACAGAAAAACGCAAAAATAAGCGTAATCGCGTATCCGGACTCCCCTGAAGACCTTCCAAACATCGAACCCCAACTCACAAACATAGCTGAAAACATTGTAAAATATTGGCAGCCAATAAAAACATGGTCCCAAATAACCATGCTCATATCCCAAAACGGATTAACCGTTGCCACAGTAACCACCACTGTATTGGCTGCCCTAACAATCTTCTACCTTTTTGAAATTCACCGGCAGAAAAAAGCCAACACAAACGCCTACCACAAACTCTCAGAAGTAAACAAGCAAACTGCAGACATAGTCAAAGAAACAGAAAAGAAACGCCTAATCCCAACACTGATCAGTATTTTGGAAACCTACAGAGAAAAAACAGGAAAAACTATAACAAAGACCCAACTGCTGAAAAGGCTTACAGAGGTTGAAAAAACCGGAATAGTAAAACGCACATTCACAAACAATAATGATGAACCTATAGTAATATGGAAAACCCAGATACAACTCAAATGATGAAAGGGCATATACCATGCGAAAAAATAACATAAACTTTGCAAAAACCTCAGGCTTTATAACCCTCGCCTTAGGCGCGGCTTCCTTAATCGCTTCAATTCTGTATAACTCCCAAATACTAGCCTTTATAGGCTTAGGACTAACCTTCTGGGGCATCATCCTAACCTATATACAAACAGAAGAGTATGTGAAAGGAAGTCTCCTACCGGCCACATGCCTATCAGCCTTAGAAACGCTAAACCAAATAATGGAAGAATTAGGCTACAAAGAAAAAGCAATATACCTTCCTCCAAAATACTTGACAGATCCAGAAGCCAACAAAGCCTACATGCCAAAAAACAAAGAATCCAAACTGCCAACACCTGAACAAACACAAGGGAAAGAAAACCGGGTTTTCCTCCAAAATCCCCAAGGCATAATACTAACACCGCCGGGAAGCGAGCTAACAAAACTTTTCGAGAAAACCCTAGAAACAAACTTCACTAAAGTAGACCTGCAATATCTTCAGCTTAACCTGCCCAAACTCTTAATAGAAGACTTGGAAATAGCCCAAAACCTTGACGTAACAGTGGAAAACAACAAAGTCAACGTTACCATAGAAAACTCATCCTATCAAAGTCTAACAAAAGAAGCCGCAAAACTCTCGAAACTTTACGAAAGTTTAGGCTGCCCACTCAGCAGTGCTATAGCATGTGCCTTAGCTAAGGCTACGGGAAAACCTGTAACCATCGAAAAGCAACAAATAATCGACGAAAACAAGACTCTCAAAATAGAATACTTGCTAATAGAAGAGGCGAAAGCTGGGCAATGAACTTTCCATTAGACTTCTGGAACATAAGCCTTATGACCGCCATAACAGCCATAATCCTCCTTGTTACATCAGAGATGCTGTCCCCAAACTATGGAAAAGTACACATAAAAATTGACAGGAAAAAGCTGAAAAAAATTGCAATAGCCTTCTCAATAGTGTTCTTAGCGACAGTGGCCATACGAATAATAGGAATAATCATCTCATAATTTTGCAAAAAATGCGGAACACTTGCGCAACTTTTCTATATTTATCCTTCATAATGATTTATAAAGTGTGAAAAACACTTAATCAACGAGGGAGACAATGAGAAGGCTAACCATACTGTTCGCAATATTCGTAACTCTAACTATTCTGGCGATACCAGCAGTTAGCGCATGCCAAGACGACTGTGGATGCCGCAATACAATCCAAGTGATCCCTGTAGGATCCCAAAAAACAGGCGACCCAATAGTTACAGGGAACCCTGCAAACCTCGAGATATTCCACACAGGAAAAGGGCCTATAACAAACGTCTCGTTACTCATAGTAATAAACAAACCAACATATGACGCTTTAAAAAATATTACAGTAGATGGTGAACTCTTCCTAGAAAAGAGTGACTTTAGGCCTGCGGATACTCAAAAAATACCGCCAAAAAACCCAACGGGCGATTATCCTGGTTCTTTATGCCAGTATAACGTAGCTGCAATAAAAGACAAAATGAACGAAAAAGGCAAAACGGTCTATTACGCTGTTAAATTCTTCACGAATAAAATCACAACATCACCGAATAAGTTTACATTAAGGGTTAATTTGGAGTCTTCAGCCGATCTTAAGGCATTAGTGCTCGCATTGGGTAGGTACGATTCAAAAGTAACTTGCAAGTGCAGTGTTAAATGTGTTGAGCCTTTTAACGCTTGCAGCAGTTTCAGCAAAAGCACCTTTGTTGTTCCAGAAGCATCAACACTGGCCTTGACATTAGCCCCGCTTTCCGCAGTAGCGGGTTTCTATTTCGTGCGCCGCAAAAAGAAACTTTAAAGCCAAAGCAAACCTATTCCAACCACGTAACTATCCTTATTTATTTGAGAGTTTTCATATTTTTGAGGCTTAACCAGAATTGAACAAGCTTTCAAAAACTCAACAAATAGAGCAGAGGATACTGCAGGTCATAAAGGAGAAAAAACCCGAAAACGTTAAAGAACTTTTAACTTTCCTGCAAGGCGAGCTTCAAATCTCTGAAAATGAACTGTTAAAGGTAATAATGAAACTGCAAAATGATGGAAAAATAACCTTCCAAAAACAATTATCTACCCCTCAAAATTTTTTGGCATACTTGAAAACAGAAAAAACGTACTGGTACTGGCTAACCATAACCATCGCAATTATAACAGCGGCAATCGTGTTCACAATTCCTGAAGATTTCCACCCATGGGTTTACGTAAGAAATGTGCTGGGAGCCATATTTGTTCTATGGCTGCCTGGCTACACCTTCATAAAAGCACTTTTCCCGGCAGAAGTTCCTATAAAAACCTCAAAAGAGTCCTTGGACACGATAGAACGGATAGCCCTAAGCCTTGGAATGAGCTTAGCCCTTGTACCCATTGTAGGGTTGCTTCTAAACTACACGCCGTGGGGTATACGCCTCATCCCCATAGTTCTAAGCCTTTTCGCAGTAGTCATAATTTTCTCCACAGCTGCTCTAGCAAGAGAATATCAGCTTGCAAAACAAAAATTAAAGCCACAGCAAGAACCGTGAGCGTAGAAACTTTATGGAATACGACCTGGAAAAAGTAGCAGAAGACTCAGCCCGTGGAGGCTTTTTCCTAATTTCAGGAACAGCCCTTTCCACTGTAATAATGGCTGCTTCCTCAATCCTCATAGGAAGATTTCTAGGTCCAGAACTTTACGGACAGTACACTCTCATACTTGTTGTCCCTCAACTCCTTTTACTTTTTACAGACCTAGGCATAAACCAGGGCGTAATCAAATTCACCGCAAGCCTTCGTTCAAAAGGCGAAATCAGCCGCATACCGAGAATAATAAAATACGGGCTAATCATCAGAGCATCCGCCGGCATAGCCATATTCACCATAAACTATGCCCTTGCAGACTTGTTTGCGTCCATTTTACTCCAGAGACCAGACTTAGCCTTCTATGTAAGGCTTGCATCTACATCAATAATTTTTCAAGTAATATATACAACTGCAACATCAGCCTTTGTAGGTCTAGACAAAACAGAGTACAACGCCTTAACCACAAACATACAAGCAACCGCCAAAGCAATAATCTCCATAGCGCTTGTACTCTTAGGGTTCAGCATAGCCGGAGCCATAATCGGATACGTGGCAGGATATGTTATAGCATCACTCATAGGCGTATCCATACTATTCTTTTTAATGCATAAAAACCGGGGAAAACAAAGTATCAACAGCCTTTCAGACGACTTAAAAATCCTCATGAGTTACGGAGCTCCCCTTTACATATCTGTGCTCCTTAGCGGTTTCATCCCCATCTACCAAAACATCGTGCTTGCCATCTTCACCACCGACGCCGATATCGGTAATTACAAGGCAGCCACAAACTTCATTGCCCTAATGTCCATTCTCACAGTTCCCATAACAACAACCCTTCTTCCCGCATTCTCAAAAATCACCTCTTCAACAAATCAAAAAATAAAGGAATTCTATAAAATTGCAAACAAGTACACCGCCATGATAATAATACCCCTAACACTTCTCATAATAATATTTTCTAAAGAAATAGTTGAAATAATATACGGTTCCACATTCCAATCTGCCTCCATTTTTTTGGCAATTTACTGCCTGCTCTACTTTTCCGTCGGAATCGGCTACCTAGTGCTCCCAAGCCTCTACAACGGCTTAGGCCAAACAAAAACAACCCTAAAAATGAGCCTAATAACATTTCTCGTGCTCGCCGTTCTCTCCCCACCCCTCACAAAAACCTACAGCGTACCAGGCTTAATCCTCGCATTCATAGCCGCAAGCACAACAGGTACAACTTACGGATTATACCATGCCGTGAGAAACCTAAAAATCGAATTAAACATGAAAACACAACTAAAAATTTACTTAAACTCAGCAATCTCAAGCATTCCACCACTTCTAATACTAAACCTTACACAGCTACCTAAAATTTTAAACGTTGCCCTCGGAGGACTTCTATACTTGTTCACGTATTTGACGTTAACTCCCTTAACGAAAACCGTGACACTTCCAGAACTGAAACAAACCATCACTATAACACAGAAGATTCCATCATTAGAAACCATTGCCAAACCAATAATCACATACCAACAAAGACTACTACAAATAAAACAAGCAAAGCCCAAAATCTGATGTAACTAAGTTCTATAAGCAAACTCCGCAATGCATATAAAGCCGAAAAAGAACCATTACAACCTTGAGGAGAAAGGATAGTGAAAAAACGAAAGTATCTAATTTATATGCTTGTATTCATATGCCTAATTACTGCCTTATCCTATTTATTACTCAACTACAACGGCAAATCACAAAGTCAAGAAATTCCATCAACAACTCCTAGCGATAACTCAGAATCTAATTCAACAGGAACCAACAATAACTCTGGATCAAACTCATCTCCACCTGAAAATACAGACATACTTGTGGTTCCAGAAGTCCCCCTGGGAATTTTAGGATCAATAAGCGCTCTAGCAATAGCTTTCGGAATATTCATAATAATCAAAAAGAAATAAATCAAAATAATTACGCATTTTCTCAAACCAAAATTGAAGAATAAACACAGCAAACAACAAAGTAAATGAACAGGCAAACCTAAAGAAACAGAGAAATACCCTCAGAATTTTGTGTTGGTAGCTATTCTGTCCAGCAAAAGTCTGGCGGCTACCAAACACCTAATCAAGGCCATCAGCCTTACTAGCACCTTCACACTTCTAAAAACATGAGCAAATGACAAAATTAAAGCGTTTACACACTCTCTGGGTTTAACAAAAGAATATATATTTTCACCCA
>Ga0080004_1212573_pt1 | contig 26440 bp, 25 predicted proteins | sample WasSprMetagenome_FD_69207 | JGI IMG/M metagenome (GOLD analysis project Ga0080004, IMG submission 69207) | Sulfidic aquatic microbial communities from Washburn Spring, Yellowstone National Park, USA - WS (SPADES assembly) (version 2) | ecosystem: Environmental > Aquatic > Thermal springs > Hot...
CACTTCCAACTTTGTCTTCAAATATCTCTACGTAATTCATTGATGTTAGTTGAATTCCTCTATAAGCCACTTGTAGAACTCCTCCTCCGATGAGAAGTTTCTTACGACGAAGGGGTCTGAACGCGTCCTCCACTGGATCCCATCATAGCTTACGCTTGAGTTCCAGTATCCCTCATGCAGCATCTTGGCTTCCTTGAACGGTAAGAAAATTATCTTCCCGTCCTCCAGCGTTATCGGGTCCCAGTCTATTATGGCGATCCTATCGTCTTTCTCCTTAATCAGTACGCATCCATGATGGCTGCCCCTATCCTTGAGCCCTACAGATAAGTATCCCGTCGGCAGCTCTCTTCCAACCATATCGTAGTAGGCATAGTATAGGGATACCAGCACTGTTGTATAATCCCAGCATACGCCTCTCTTATATCTGAAGCTTATCTGGGCGCCTATTACAGACATGTTCATCACACAAACATTTCTCACTTCTCTAAGGTATCTATCACCCATAAGCGTCTCAGGACTCCACCATGTACCAACCATTACGAATGTTAGATTCTCCTGGGCTGGTGAAGGGAACTCGTAGGTGAAGTCGCTTCTCCACCTCTCGTATATCCTGTACAGGTCTGAGAGGAAGTCTTCCCCGCTTCCATCCCACCCATTAGTAATGCTGTATACATACTTCTTCATCTCCTCGTTGTAGGCGAATATGAAACTGTCTTCGAAATCGTAGTATCCCATCAAGGTATAGTTTGATGGTACTACGAGCTTGTTCGCAATTATCTCCAACGCTCTAGTCAGGTTTCTGTTGGCTTCCAGAACATCCATATAACTACTATATAGACGGTTATAGTTGAACTCCATCTCAGAGAGGGTTAGTGATAGATTCTTATTCTCTTCAACCAACCTATTATAGTCTTCTCGTAGTTCCTGGTACATCTTCTGTAGGGCGTCATGGCTTTGAGCAAGGTCGTAGTACTCGTCCTCCTTCCCCATCAGCCTGTTCCTCAACTCTAGATTCTCACGGCTGAATAGGACGTACGTATAGATGTTTATCGATGCAAGAATGATTATTAGGATAACCGAGAGTATTAATCCAGCCCTTCTAGCCATCATTACAACAGCCTCGGCTAGGTTATTTAAACGTTCCTAAAGTATAGGAGGCTTCCAACTTAAGCCTGCTCACGCTTTCTTAATCATCTCGATGAGCCCGAGCAGGAGTACTCCCAGAGCAATTTAGGCGAGCGAATCTAATACATCCATTCCATCCACCACCTATCAGCCCCATCAATCCTGGTAGTATATGCGGATCGTCGCTAATACTCACTGTGTGGGATAGCGTAGGAATGAGTCCTTAGATAAAAAGAGGTTATAGATACTACTATGTCACTTGGTATGGGAGTAGTTTATGTTGCCCCCCATCCTATGCAGGCTTCTTGAGTAGCAGCTTCTTCCTTGCTTCTTCTATCTTCCATCCCTTCTCATCAGCTAAAGCCTTGGCTACTTCTCTAGCTTTCTCAGCTGATACCCCGTACCTCTTGGCCGCGTCGAGTATGTTTAGTGAGCCTCTCTTCTCAACGGAAGCTTCTACTAGTTCCTTGAACTTTTCAGGCGTTACCTTCTCAACCTTAGCTGGACGCTTAGGAGCAGTAGCCTCTAACAATGCTTGAATTTTTGGAAATAGAACTCTCGCGCAATCTGGACACATTGCCACTTCTTTCCCTGCTACCTTTCCAAGGTCTACCCCAAGGCTTCCACAAAAGATACAATGATATACCTTCACAGACATGTTCTCAACATACAATCGTATGAGCCTGTATAATTGTTTTTCGCTTGAGCTATCCGCTAACGACTATAGGATGGTTAGGATGCATAGATGGAGATCATCGGCGTCAGCTACATCGTTTGGCCACGATTAGGGCTAGGCCGTAGGTGAGTCCTCTTGAGATAGAGCATCTCTGAGCTCCCTACACCTATGCCTTACCGTTACCTCGGTCACGCCCGCAGCCTTGGCTAGATCCTTCTGCCTTACCTCGCATCCTTCGCATGCAATATACAATGCTGCAGCAGCCACCCCTATAGGGTCTTTCCCTACGACCAAACCCTCCATCCTAGCTTCATCAAGTATCCTTAACGCTTCTTGGACTGTCTTCTGGCTTAAGCCAAGCCTCGAAGCAATCTTCGTAACGAATATCGATGGGTCTTGGATGGGAGCCTTTAATCCAAGATTCCTTACTAGGAGCCTATACGTCTGTGCAACAGTCCTCCTCCTAACCATGGGGTATGCTCTCTCAAACTCTTCAAGGCTTCTGGGAACATTCATCAACCTGCATGCAGCATAAAGCGACCCTGCTACGATAGACCTGATACTCCTACCCTTTACGAGACCCTTCTTCAAAGCCCTCCTATAGATATTCATTGCGGTCTCTGCAACCTGCCTCCCCAGGGACAGCTTATCCGCATAGATCTGTAGTATGTATGCTGCGTGCTGGAGGTTTCTAGCTTCAGCCAAGTCTACCATACTCGTTGAGTCCAGCTTCTTAAGCCTAAGCAGGTCTTCTCTAACCTCTTTTGGAAGCCTCCTACCAGTAGCATCCACATCCACCTGGTCTATCGTTGTTGAGAGACCGTAATCGTGAAACATTATCGACAACGGTGGCCCAGCCCTCTTCCTCTCTACCCCTTCTTCATCCCTGGCCCAGTCGGGTCTACTGTCAAGCCCCCTCTCGACCACCACGTACCCGCAGCTTGGGCATGAGACCTCTCCGGTAGCAGGGTCTGTAACAAGGATGTCGCTCCCACATTCCGGGCAGACAGATCCCTTCAAATACTTCCTCTTCAAGCCTCTACTCTCAACCTCTATATGTATAACCTACACATAGTTCATACAACCTCTTGATAAATATTGTTCAATATATCGAACATTACATCCACACTTCACATTAGCTTGAGTACTCATGGCTTGCTTTGAAATATCTCCCTCTTCTAATTGATTCAGGCTATATTGGCACTTTATACATAGATTATACAGATTTTCATTCTCTTTTAATTGATACCAGGGTTAAAAGATTCTCTAGATATTCTTGAGGAGAGGATGATGTTGCATCATAAGATGAGGCAGCAGATTGGATTCGGGGGTAGGAAGTCTTAACCTATTCTTAAGATTCTCCACATTATATTATCTATAGCGGCCATAGCTATAGTAGTTGCAGTCTCAGCCATCTCTCTAGAAGCCTTGAAGAAGAGGGGGCTAACAGCATCTATTACAATTTACAAGATGCGGCCACAACCACGGCGTGGCGTATTACGTTCTTCAGGTATATTGTCTACAGCTTTCCTAGATAGGAGAAGGTATTTCCGCTCCATGGCTAGACTTAAGCCTCAACTCATATCCGCTGTCAACCAACGCCGTGACTCCTACGCTGTTACTCTCCTTCACCAACTTCAACATTAACTTTACCGCCAATTCCCTCAACCTCGTCGGTGGGATGGGCCCTGCCGACCTTCTCGAAAACGGCTTCTCTCAGGAACCTATCTTCTCCATGGATAGATGCCAAGACATACTAAAGGGTTGCTCTGATATGAAGATTGGAGGTTGATAGCAACCTTCACGTTAAGCTTTAATTTATTCTCCCGAGACTACCTTAAGCATCACAAATGGATAAGCCTGAAATTCTTCGAAGAGTAAGACTAATCAAAGTAGTATTCCTCCACCATCTCTAGCTACGTAGAGTTTGTTTTGACATTCTTACTTACCTAAATTTGGTTGAAAGATCCTTCAGACATCTTAAGGAGAAGGCTGTAATATTCCATCGTAAGCTAGGTGCGAGAAACCATGTAAAGGGAATCCTAAACCTCAAACTATCCCTAACCCTATTCACAATATGCTACTAAGTCGCAAGGACAGCAGGTAGGTGGAAATGCTTATCCGGGCATTATTCTGTAGAAAGCAAAAAGACTGATGACGCTTGGATAACTCAGAACAACAAATACCCCGTTAATAGGAGACTATGCCATTTCTGTAAGGCATATAAAGACGTGGATAAACATAAGTCGATAGTAGGCGGCATGGAAGAGTATGATGTGGTTGTTGTAGGTGGCGGAGTAGCCGGCTCCGTTGCTGCAAGATCTGCTGCAAAAAGAGGTTTTAAGACTTTGTTGGTTGAGAAGTTTAAGGCTCGCTATCTTATTGGAGCTGACGGGATGCTTTCAAAAGTTAGGAGGAGGCTGCGTCCACAAGATTTTGGTAGAAAAGCCTCGGGGAGCAACATTAAACTATTATTTTGTTGGAGAAGCAAACCTTGACCCTAACACGCTCTACATGTTCTATAAACGGGAGTTCTGCCCTCTAATGTTTGCATGGGTTTACTTGAAGGATGACGAATGGGTGATCGGCACAGGAGCCAACGAGAACCCCTTAGAATATGCAGAAAGATTCTTCAATCATGTTAAGGAGAAATATAGGCTTCGCGGTGAAATCGTCAAAAAGGAGGGGTTCTCTTCAACATTAAGAAGTAGAGTGTACTTGGGAGAGAGAAGAGTATTGCTGGTGGGAGATGCTGCTGGATTAGTTGATTTATACCGGTGTGTAGGGATGGATAATGCCGCCCTGAGTGGACGCTTGGCAGTAAAAGCTATAACAAAGGCTGAGGAAGAAGGCGTAGAAGCTACAAGAATATATGTAAATCTGATGAAAAAAGTCCTTCAGAGATTAGAAGTAAACATGAAAAAGCAGATGGAAAGATTCTCATCAGATACAGAGCTTGAGAAAAGTCTATCATCGATAAATATGTTTAAAGGAGGGCTGTACATGCTCATAGCAAATCAAATAAACAAGATACTGCCGCCAGAAAAACTCATATTCCTGCCACCATAGATCAAATATCCCCACCGCTACTAACATCATTAATCGAGAAGGTTTTGAGAATTCTTATTAACGGTTTTAACCGTGGGGTGAATGATCCCGTCGGCTAGGTAATACTCCTCCTTTGGTTTTTCTCTTATTGTTGCTATTGTTGATGCATAGTCTTCTATCGACTTAATTCCCATGTATTCATATTGTTGTAGAATCTATTTCTCTCCTCTCCCAGCATCTTACTCAGTCTACCGTGAGCGATCTTGAAGCCTGAATTATTAAGCTCTCAACATCTCTATACAGTTGCCCCCAGAATCCAACCTCCCTCTTAAAGACCTTGAATCTACCGAAGAACTTGATATCAATACATGATTTGGCTAACCCTGCCATAAAGCCCTTTTCTAGAAGCATTAGCTCCAAATCTCTCGCACCAGCATGTATTTATGCAGCATGATCATAATTCATGTAGGTTATAGTTATAATAGAGTTTTACCGTTCTTATATCATTAGCAACTCGATGGGCTTTAGCCTCTTATGAGCTGGATCTAACCATTAGTCTAGGAAGTTCCTCACCAGTATTGAGGCTTTTCGCTATATCTTACTTTATCTGCTGGATCATCTATAAATCTCCATTTCCCCGACCCTGCGGCAAGCAGGATTATGCCGAGCTCTTCGGTGAGCTTATCATTCACGAGAACCTCCTCCTCTATCGGCGATACTAGGACATCTACTAGCTTAGGACCTACCTCCCTATCATCTGTTACCGCCCAGACTTCGAGGGCTTCTCTAACTAGGAAGACTTTCGAGGGGCCACCCGCAGTCCCGACCTCGATGATGCTGGATGTGATGGGTGGAGGATAGAGGGTGAGACGCCTCGCCAACTCTACGGGGATTAAGAGTTGAGGGCTATCGGTCTCGAAGCCACTGTTTATGAGAGCGGAGATGTCGACGGTCTCCCCCGACTTTCTAGGTTTCAGCTTCAGCCTGATCCTTACGGCCATACTCTCCCACGCGCCTCAAGTAGTAGATATGCCCTATCCTTCCACGCTTGAGCTGGTAGATGTGCCCTATCTTCGGTTTCATGCCACCATATTAAATTAGTTTAGGAGCTTATAAGCTTGCCCTAGCCAACAGTTTCAAGGCAGTGTCCAGATAAGAATCTTCGCCAACTTTCTGTTCTTGCGGCTTTGTAGTATAGTGTGAATAGGGTTAGGGATAGTTTGAGGTTTAGGATTCCCTTTACATGGTTTCTCGCATTTAGCTTACGGTCGAATACTATAGTCCTCTCCTTTAGATATCCGAAGACCTCTCAACCTCGTTCCTCATACCGAGCCTCTCACGTCTATATTCTAGTCTAAGCCTCTCCAGAACCCATCTATGCCATGGCCCCTATTAGTTACTTAATAATAGTATAACAAGTTATATGTATATGGGGAATATGAATCTACAGACCTTGCCCCGCATATCCTGCAGAAACACTCAACATGCTTATAGTCCATCCTAGAGACAGTTACAGGCTCAAGCTCCCCTCTGGGAGATCTACCACGAGCTTTGCAGCCCTATTAACTCTTCTAACCTTTCTAATTTCCAGCCACATCTTTACTGTCACCCATTAATCTGTTAAGTCTACATTTAATATCCAATCCTTCAGTACTCTCCCTAGGTTGCTGGCTTCGATGGTTTAACTCTTAGATAGATTCTCCGAACAGCTACGAATAATATCAGCACTATGATCAGCAGGGGTACGATGAGTATCACTATCACCGTCAGCCCCGTGGTTAGATAGTTTATGAGGCTGGAGGCTATCGCCGGCAGCTTCTCCAAGTTTATTGAGGGTGGCTCTGACGGCTTGTCAAACCTAATGGTCACGGTCTTGTTGGAGTCTGCTGTATCCATCATGGAAGCCTTCAATACTTCTCCATCAGACCTGTAGAATAAAGCTATCAATGTTATGTTCGTGTTCTTCTCGAAGAATGCCTTCGCCTCGCCGAACTCGTCGGTAACAAGCCTCTCCGCCCTGCTTCCCTTAACATATATGTATGTGTTGGGGACCAGCGTGTTCCTCGAGTCTAAAACCCTGAAAAGCAACTCCAGATATTCTCTCCTCACCTCCTCCTCGGATATCTCTATCGTTACGGCCGAGTATGATACGCTCATCTCAAGATTCCTAAGCTGGGCTTCCATAACCTCTATCTCCTCTCTCACCTTCGAGAGCTCCCTCATAACCTCGAGGACTTCACTCACATTCCTAGCTCTATCCAGCAGCTCTAGGAGGCTCGCCTCGACTGCCCTGGCATTCTTGATCCTAGCTCTGAGGTCTATGATCTTCTCGGTTAAATCCGTCCCAGAGACTGATCTGCTCACCACCTTCCCAATCTCCGAGACTTCATCGATGAATCTGAAGAAGCTGTCCTGCGGTATCTTCACAGTTAAGCGTGCAACCCCCTTTCCAACATTCATCGAAGAGACGTACCCATTACAGGCACCTACGATGGACATTACTTTATCTACACTCTCTTCGATCCCGCCTCTGGGGACGAGCAGGCTTATACTCGCTGTATACGAGATCAGCCTCTCCTGGCCTGTGTAAGCTGTAAGCTTTTGTGGTGCCTCGATAACACCGCCTTCCGCCTTACTCGTCTCCACTCCCTCGCTAGGTGCTACCGTCCGTTCCGCTACTACTTCTACGCTTGGACAGTACTCGAGCCCGGTCAAGCTTGGAGAAAACCTCATGCCGCCTGCTATGATGTAGAAGATGTATCCGGAAAACATTGATAGAGCCAATACTGCTACAATAGCTATGGCTATAACCTTCCATTTACCCATCCTGCAACACCATCATGGAGTATAGGAAGCTCCCAGATAAGGACAATGTTCTGAACAGTTTGTACTAAACTCTGAACACTAATCCCTACTCGCAGATTATTTTATGTTGCTACCAATAAGCCTCGGCATCAGCAACCTCTTCATACCTATTATTTTTACTCCCAGGTGAATTTTTGAGAACTCCTACTACAGTATGTAAAAACGCGCCACTCTCCACGTATACTAGCTCTCAGCATTCTTGAAATTAGAGCTTGATAGGCATTTCTCAGCGTATAGGCTTCTCACTGTTTTGCCTCTGTTAGAGCAAAATTGTATACAATTTGTTGCTAAAACTGTATTGATTCTATGTTCTTGATTGTACAACCAGTTAGAAGGATTTCACCAACTCTAATCTTCCTATTATAGCATTCAATTCTTTCAATAAGTTGTAGGCTTTCTCAACATCCTTTGCTTCTAGATATGCTAGAGATTTTCTAAAATCCTCGCTTAGAGAGCTTACTTCCTCCCCTATCTTTCTCAGGTCTACTGTATTTGCTACCACGACAAGCTTCTGGACTGTTGGATTATTCTTAGCTCTCTGTAAGTTGAGTATTAGTGAGTCTATGCTACCTCCTCTATGTACTTCAAATACGTAGCTTACCACGCCTAGGTTTGCTATTTTTGCACGCCATACAGCATCAACTCTAGCACCCTTAGCTATTAATTTCTCACTCTCAGCCTCGAATCCTAACCCATTCCCAAGCTCAACAAGCTTCTCAACGATCTCATCATGGTCAAAATCATAATCTTCTGGGATGAGAGCAAGGAACCATGTGCAGGGTATCACAAACATCAAGTTATTCCTAAACCTATTCACACTATACTATCAGGCTGCGAGGACAGGGGGTGGGTGAAAATGCTTATCCGGACACTATCCAAAACTTAAGTGGTAATGCTTATAAAAGAGAAGAAGGTTAATACTATCATGGAAGGCAAGAATCTTCTTTACCTGCTTGCCCTACCCTTTCTGTTGCTTCTGCTATTAAACTCCAGCGTATCAGCCCAGGAGACTGGCGGCGATGTCGACTGGCTTCCAGATGGGAAGCTGAGCTACACATACATCTGGCCTGGAGGCCCGCCTGAAAGGTGGAGTCTTCCTGGTAGGAGTCTTTACGAGCTCACTCTAAGTGTTGAGGAGAAGGTCTACCTTGACTTTAAGTTCACATATATAGTAGGTCAGGATGCTGAGATCCATGTACTTATACTCAACAAGATGCCTATCGGGATCTTAGCAGAGGGAGGTGACGTCAAGGGATGGCTTCATCAATTCGACTTCGTCAGCCCCCCTACATCTAACATCGGTAAGATGGAGCCTATTAGGGAGGGGCCTGCCGTAGGTGCGGGGTACGAGTGGCGCCAAACTATAAGGAAGGATGATAGGCTGGTGATCACAGGCAGGCTGGTAATGGTCAACGAGACGGCTGTTGACCTAACCGCATACGGGCTGGTATTGAAATTCACTCAATTCAGTGCTTCCTCATATCTCCCTGTAGCTGATGCCATCAGGAGTGGAGACCAGCAGACGCTTATCCCAAGCATGGATACTTGGTTCGCATTCGGCATACCTCTCAAGAAGTCAACTATAGATATGATCAGGACAGTGAAGCAGTTGGAGGCTTCATCAGCGCAGGAGAGAGCGAGGCTTCAAGAGCAGATCTCAGACCTCCAGGAGAAGCTCTCATCCACGCAGGAGCAGCTTGAGACGCTCCAACGCGACCTGAAGACAGCTCAAGACACCATCAAGTCTCTACAAACAGAGAAGGCAGCCCTCCAGGATAGAGCTTCATCGCTTGAGAAAGAGAACAGCGCCCTCAAAACCCAAGTCGCCAGCCTCCAAAGCGAAGCCTCCTCAAAGCAATCGAAGATAGAAAGCCTCGAGTCGCAGCTCACCCAAACCCAGACGATGCTCTACGGAACCGCAGCAGCCGCTGTGGTACTAGCGGTTGTGGCTGTAGTGCTCGCCGCTAGAAAACGCAGATAGCGTAGCCTATAGCCGCTCTTTTTTATGTTTGTTTTTCCAGCCCTTCTTTAGGCTCGCATTTGGTGGTATCCAATACACAGACTGCAAGGAAATAGATCGGGCCGCTGCGAAGATCGCTACACTGAGTATTCCAACCGACTTACCTCCTCTTTAAGGTAAGGATCTACAGTGTGAGACTGTCAAGTTGGTGTTAAGGCTCCTAGGATGTTCATTGTCAGGTTTTATTGTCGCTACTGCTTTTGCATAGCTGATAGCCTAGTTCTAAGTATGATGATAGAGGTAAGGAAGCAAATAGGACTCGCCAAGGGCCATAAGCTTTTAATTCAGCCTACGAAGCCTTACTAAAGTTGAAGCATCATCCGAACTATGAATGATTTTCTGTATTTCTAACATCGGCTTTCATTATCTTTACTGATGCATGATGTGCGTGTTGAAAAGTATTTTTGAATGTTTTCCTTGACATAGAGTGGGTCTACCCTAATGGATAGAAGAGATTTTTATTCTGCCTAAGATGCTTTTCTAAGTTAAAGCCTAGATTTATAGACGTGCTCTCATCGATATTGTCTATTAATACTTTGTAGCTAGAGACTTCATAATATGCTGCATTAAAAATCTTAGTAAGCGGGCTTATAGATAATAAGTTAGACATCCTTATCGAAAAAAGAATAAAGATGCATAAATTTAGCTAGCTTTTAACTATTGATGCTACATGTTCACCAGCTATCCTTCCAAAGACAGCGCATCTAGCTAAACTTCCGCCTCCAGGGTAGTTTTCAAAGAAGAATCCACCTGTAAGCTCGCCAACAGCATATAGCCCGGGTATTGGTTCTCCTTCAAGGTCAAGTACATGAGCATACTTATCTGTCAAAGGACCGCCAAACGTAAGAGTTATGCCACAAACGTAATTTATACCATAGAAGGGTGACTTCTCACAAACCCTCCCAACCCATTTCCATGTAGTTGTCTTAAAGACTCCCTGGATCTCAGATAACATTCTACTGGCTCTCCTAGGGCTTGAGGGCTGGATACAGAATGCTAAAACAAGAGTCTTAAGCTCCGAGGAGATACAGTCTTCCCCCGATACCTAACACTCAACATTAAACCCTCAAATCAAGATCACGTATAAACCTCAAGTTGCCATGTCCCCACGTTAGATTCCTAGGTAGGCAGTCTTTATGAGCTCATTTTCTCTAATCTCTTTTGCATCTCCTTCAGCCACTATTCTTCCATTTTCAAGAACATATGCTCTGTCAGCTAGTTCTAGTCCTTTAATTACATTTTGTTCAACAAGCAATATTGTCATTTCATGTTCTATATGGAGCGTTCTTATTACTTCGAAGGTTCTCTCAGCTATAAGGGGAGCTAAACCTAGAGAGGGTTCATCAATAAGTAGTAACTTAGGTCTCGACATCAATGCCCTTGCTATAGCGAGCATTTGTTGCTCGCCGCCACTCAAAGTTCCTGCAAGCTGCTTTTCCCTTTCTTTAAGGATGGGAAATATATTATAGACCCATATGAGGCTGTCGTCCAAATATTTTCGTGCCAGAGAAGTGAAGGCACCAAGGTCAAGGTTTTCACGAACACTCATCTGAGGAAATAATTCTCGACCTTCTGGTACCATAGTGATGCCCATCTCTACTATTTTCTGTGTTGGTGTGTTATGTATTTTTACTCCTTCAAAGAGTATTTCACCCCCTCTATTCTTCACCAAACCCATTATCGTCTTAAGGGTTGTAGTTTTTCCAGCTCCATTCGGCCCTATAATAGTTACAAGTTCTCCTTTTTTGACGAAAAGACCAACATCCCACAACACTTGCATTTCTCCATAGTATGCCTTAATTTTTTTAACCTCAAGCATGCGTGTACCCCCTGCCTAAATACACTTCAACAACTTTTTCATCTCTTGTGATGTCGGTTGCTGCACCCTCAGCTATTTTCTTACCTTCATGCATGACGATTACTCTATCTGAGAGTCTCATTACTGCGCTCATGACATGCTCAATGAATATTATAGCTAAATCATAATCATATCTTATTTTCTTGATTAAGTTAATGGCTTGTTCAGCTTCTACGGGGTTTAAGCCCGCTATCAATTCATCGATCATAAGTAATTTAGGGTTAGTGCTTAAGGCTCGAGCTAGGTCGAGAAACTTTTTTTCTACCAGTGTCAAATTTTTGGCTAGGCTTTCTCTCTTGCTTGACAGCCCAACTAGCTTTACGAGGCCCTCTGCAACTACATAGGCGTCTCGTATATTGCGTTGGTCCTGTGAGAATAAAGCGCCTATCATGACGTTATCCAAGACTGTAATGTCAGGGTTGGGACGAGGTATCTGATATGTACGTGCGATACCAAGTCTTGAAATAACGTGTGCTGGTAGATTAGTAATTGATTTATCCATAAATCGTATCACCCCTGAGTCAAGCTTATAGTAACCACTGATGCAGTTAATTAAAGTAGTTTTTCCAGCTCCATTCGGCCCTACGAGCCCTAAAATTTCCGCACTATCCATGGAAATAGACATCTTGTTAAGAGCCAATATTCCTCCAAACTTTTTGACGGCATCCTTTACTTCAAGAATCATTATCTCACCTTCTTAGAAAGAAGTGTACTTGAAACGTACTTGACCGCCCCAAGCAAGCCTTTAGGCATATATAATATTATAACAGCGACAGCGGCACCATAGATTAATAAGTAGAGGTAAGAGAGACGTGCCCAAAGCAGCTCTTGGAATATTGAAAGTATTGTCGTCCCTATTACTGGACCAAGCACTGTACCGACGCCTCCGAAGATGGAAAAAATCATCGAGTAGAATGAGTAGAAAGGAGTAAAGACGGAGTGTGGGTCGATATACGCTGCATGCCATGCGAACAATCCACCGAGGAGACCGGGAAAGAAGGACCCTATTGCATATGCTATTAATTTATATTTAAAAGTATTGACTCCTAATCCTTCAGCCACCTTTTCATCTGCACGAATTGATATCAAGGCATAGCCTATTCTAGAACGCTCCATAAAGAATGTTGTCAATACGGTGATTAGAGCAATAATAAGGGCAATGTAACAGCTGAGTGCACGGCTAGGTATTGGAGGGACCACTATCCCCAAGGTCCCCTCGGCTTTTTGTATGTTAACTGCGATTGTCTTAAAAACTTCGTTCAATCCAAAGGTTGCAATAGAGAAGTATGCTCCACGTAGTCTAAGAACCACCCCTCCAATTGAGGCGGCAAGGGCTGAGGCGGCAAGACCTCCGATGATGATACTGATAGGGGGGGCTAAGCCAGCTTTGGTGATCAGGAAAGCAGCAACGTAAGCGCCAACACCGAAAAAGGTGACATGCCCTAACGATACATAACCACTATAGCCTGAGAAAATGTTCCAGCTCGCAGCAAGGATGAGGAACATCAAAGTATTAAAAATGAAGGTTTGGATATATCCTGAAGAGAATGGAATGATGGCTACGAGCAATACTATGCAACCCAAGGCTAGTATCCAACTATAAATTGAGGACTTCATAACTAAGACTAGACCCCCTTGCCAAACATCCCTGAAGGCTTAAGAACTAAGACCAAAAGCAACATCAAATAGCATATTACATCCCTCCATGCGGTGCCTATAAAGTAAGAACCAAAAGATTCAACAATCCCCATAACAAATGCTCCTGTTAAAGCACCTGTGAAGCTTCCTAAGCCTCCAAGTATACATACGGCTAAGCCCCTCATAGTCCAGGTAACGCCAAGAGCAGGATAAATTGGGTAGATCAAGGCTAACAAGACTCCGCCAACACCTGCTAAACTGATCCCTATCCCAAATGAAAGCATATTTATGCGATCAACAGGTATGCCCATAAGAATTGCTGCTACTCGGTTCTGCGAAATTGCTCGAATAGCTTTACCGATGTAGGTTCTAGTTAGAAAAACCTCGAATGAAAAAACACCTATAAGTGCAACAAGTAGTGCAATGAAAGTCTTTTCAGATAATAATATACCGCCTAAGTTTATCATTCCTTCAAAATATATTATACTCCTGAAATCTGCCTTCCACGCGAGCAATGCCGAAGACTCAATAAAAGTGGAAAGACCGAAGAAAACTATCAAAGATGAAAAAATAATCTCTTCAACCGATGAAGAAATATGGATTATTTTACGGATTAATAGCATGTATATTGCTGCTCCGAGAGGGATGAAGATCGCAATTATCAAAGGGAGGGAGATTAATGGGTTTACATTAAAAAGAACAAGAAACCAATAAGTTAGGTAAGCACCTAACATTGCGATATCGCCGTGAGCTACATTTAAAACGTTCATAACCCCAAATATTAAATTAAGCCCTACTGCAACTAAAGCATATATGGCTCCAATGGTCAAGCCGAAAAGTAATACTTGGATTATGTCCAGCAACATACTATCACACGCCTATGGAAAAAATAGGATGAGGGTGGGACAAGAGCTAGGACGCCCATTCTGGTTTTGGGTACCATATCTTTGCAGTCGCCAACTCCTGTGGCCAGACGACTTCAAGCTTACCATTCTGTACCTGTCCCATATAGACAACATTGTAGACATTTATACCCTGCTCATTATATTTTACTTTGCCTATTATTGTCATGAATTCTTCAGTCAGCAAAACTTGACGGATCTTCTCATTGTCTAGAGTCCCAGCTTTCTCAATAGCTTGCTTCAATATTTGAAGAGCAGTGTAGCCCGTGGCTGCTTCCGCAAAAGGTCTTTTCCCATACTCTTTCATATAAGCCTCATAAAACTGTCTCACACCAAGATAACCTAAGTCTTCAAACTTTAGGTGCCAAACTATCCACCCACATACTCCCTCAGCTGTCTTGCCAAGTGCTTCGATATATTCGGGTTGGTCGAATCCCACCATTGTCCATAAAAACTTCGGATTAAAGCCCACCTCTCTAAGTTGGCGAACAAACAATACGTTGTCTTCAAAGAATGTAGCAGCTATTACAGCATCCGGGTTGAGAGTTTTGATCTTGCTAAGCATAGGTCTTAAGTCGGTTACACCTTTCGGATATTCCTCCTCAAATACGATCTCAAAGCCCTCCTTTTGTAATGCATCCTTCATAGCTGCCGCAGTACTTCTTGCAAGAAGCTCTGCAACATTTACAACTGCTACTTTTTTGATGTCAGGCTTAGTTTTCATGAAGGATATAACGCTCTTCGGATTGCTAGATGCTAATGGCCATAACTCAAACACGTAGTGCCATCCTTGTTGATAGATTTTGTCGGATCCTGCTGTTGGAGTAAGCATTACCATCTTGTATTTTTCTGCTATAGGAGCCACAGCAAAGGTTATCGTACTACTATAAGGCCCTATAATAAAATCGACTTTATCGTCTGTAATGAGCTTCTCGAAAAGAGACACAGACCTAGAAGCGTCGCTTTGATCATCATAAAGAACTAGTCTAACGGGTAATTTCTTACCGTATTCTGCAACATAAATCCCACCTTGCTCGTTTACTTGTTTTACAAACAACCTGTAAGCATTCGCTTGGTGCGAGGCTGTTTCCACGTTTGCACCTGAGAGAGATATTGCAGCACCTATCACTATTTCCGTTTTAGTTGGACGCTGAGGAGTCAACATTATGAAGGCAACCGCTCCAGCTACTACCACTATTACAGCGATCAATACAACTACAATGACAAGAGATTTTGTTATGCCGTATCTGTTTCCTTTCTTCTTTAATGACAATTCCCACATATCAATGTCGAGATTGTAATTCGGGTTGCTGTATTTAACTCTATTTCTCCATGAATTAGGTAGTGTCCGGATAAGGCTTTAAATATCCTTGAGGGGCGATATTTTCCAGATCAGGGCGATTACAGGACCCCTTCTAGCTATATAAATCCTTTATCCGGACACTATCCACGAAGTAGATGTGGCGACTTAAGGTTCACATGTCTTCCTAGTTCTAGTTAGGTTTTTTATGTTAAGTATTAGAATTTGTTGAAGGTCTAGGTACCTTTAAGAGGAACAAAATTCCATACCCCAAGAAATGTGAGAATTGTTTCAGCTTGTTAATAAGTTCCAATTAAAATCTTGTATAATAGTTGATGGTGTCTCTTCAAAACAGAGCATCCAGGATTACTATCCGCAAAAATCACATCATAAAATGTTTCAGGCATTAGATTACGATTCTTAAGATTGTTCTTACCCTAATTATCCATCTTTATTTCATCTAAAAACTCTCTACATTTTTGGAAGACATGGAAAAATTTAGTTAAATCTCTGGAAAACATTCTCTGATAAACAATAAGTATGAGATGCAAGATGTTACATACTTCCTGGCTGGAACAATATAAAGCTCTAGGATTTTTCAACGTTACGTTATGCATAGAAGATGTTTTGAAATACCCTTCCGCAGAAAGTCTGTAAACGATGTCATTATCTTTAATGCAGTAGTACTCTTGAAGCGAAGGCTACTCACAGCTTCAGCTGCTGTTAAAGAAATCTATCTACTTATTTTTTATATTTTTCTCAGCGGCTTCTATACAGGCACCTCAGTGATCATGAGAAAGTCATCTTTATAAGATGCATAAGAGATATAATGGCTAGGTGTTTGTATGAGTGAGGTTAGTGAAAAAATTACTATTAATAAAACTGAGAAGTTTATAAAGAGACAAGCATCAGAATTATATCGTTGTAGAGAGCTAGCCTACCCTAACAATCTAATGTTTGATATTAATGATCCTAAGCTAGTACCACCAAACTACGTTGAAGCTGGAGCTGGAACATTGAAGTTGGTTGAAGGAAGAATGGGAGGCTCTGTTGACTCTTTTACGATAGAGCTCTCGAAAAGAAGAGTGCCGATGCCTTTTTGGCATAGAAATTGGGATAATGATGAGTTAATAATTTGTATTAGTGGAGAAGCTACATGGGAGACTGAGGTCGGCACGATAAAACTTAATCCAGGCAAAATGATAATCATCCCTAGAGGAATAGCTCATCGTGTAATTGTCGAAGGCAACACCAACTATATTGCTATTGAGATAAAATCGCCAAGTTTGAAGATAGTCCATAGCACTGAGGATGTATAGGATAGCTCTCCATAAAGCCGTCTTATCATTTTTAGAGCGTAGCTTAGATTTTTAGTAAGTTTCATCTCCTAAGTCTTTATTCTATCCTTAAACCCTATGTTGCTAATGTTCTGAATACAGTTTCCGTTGCGGTATTCCTACCCAAAATGTAAAGCATCCGTAATATGTTTTGTTTCATGATAACTGTAAGAAACTCGCATCGGATACTTTAACGTCCCACTCCCCAAGAATAAAGAAGAAAGCAACAGAGAATTAACTGACAATTGAGCACTTCTACGCGACCATGTCAGCTAGGCAATATTCCTTCTTGAGTTTTTGTTGCTTTGTGTAGGTCTCTTATTATTGCTATTGCCGATGCCTAGTCTTCTATAGACTGGATCCTCCGACTATTTACATCGTTGTAGAATCTCTCTATCGCTCTGCTTCAAATACGCTATGAACCTCTCAACAACATTTCTTACACTAAATATTTGATGGCGGTAATTCTAGTCCAACCTCTCCAGAGCTCATCTATATCATGGGCCTCTATCAACTATTATTAGAGGCTTGTTAAGGCGTCCATCCAACACCATCCTGACGAACTTCATAGCTATAATCGTATTCCTAAACAGAATATGCGCGCTCTAAGACTATATTATAAAGCTTAACTATACTCACATTCACTGCTACAACATTCCAAAACCTCTTTTCTGCAGAGAATATCTTAGAGAACCTGTGGAGCCATCCCTCAACACTCTCCAGGAAGCATACGTAATACAGTATCTCTCAGAAATGTCTCTGGGGCTTAAACCAGCAACATGGAGCATGACTGCATAAGCCTTCTCGATCAATAGATAATCATTAAACCTATATTAAGGGTACAGTCTAACATAATAATATAATAGAATACGACCATAGACATAAGACATAAAAAGAAAAACGAAGTAAAAGTCGACAATATCTTTAGTAAAGAGCGAAAACTTAAATAAAAACTTGAGAGAGCTTTTCGCGTGTCTAGAAGAGGGTTTTCAGTAAGTAAAGCTTTTTCCAAAATTGTTATTACATTGATCGTTGCAGTATTTATTATTGCAATAATCGTTAGTATATATCTGTTTGCGGTCCCTTCTCCAACTGTTACGCCAGTAACTCTAGCTCGTGTACCAATTAGGTATGCAGTCGATCTTCCTGGTACATATGGTTATACTGTGGGTTCTGTGATAATAGATTTTCTTGAGATGGGTTTTCCTGATGAATATGATTTCTCCTTAGTTACTTTCCCAACGACGACCGCTGCAAATAAAGCTGTTATGGATAGGCAAGCAGAGATAAGTCAGAGCGGCACCTCATTACTAAGAGACCTTTATGCAGGTGGTGGGCTATTCGAGGGATATACTCCTAAATCCGGGAAGAAATTAGTTCATACAGCATACCTGTATACACATGAAGTATTCATAGCTGTCCCTTCTTCTGAAGCAGGCAAATATCACTCTTGGGGAGAATTAAGCGGGAAGCCTATGTTCTTTACTAAAAGTGGATGGGGAACGTGGGTATTGTTAAAATATGTTTGGAAAGTCTTGGGTTACGAGTTTAACCACGTTGAGGTGGACCCTGCAACTGTTGCGGACGCTTTAAAGGCTGGGACTATTGTCGCTACAGGCCTGTATACTTCATCTATGGTAAGTCTTCCTGCTTGGATAAAAGAGCTTGAGTTGAAAGCAGACCTTACTATAGTAAATCCATCTCCTGAGGAGATCAAGAAACTTCAGGATGCCGGTTTCATGGTAGTCTCAGTCGACCCGAAAAAAGTTTTTACAAAAGATGTGGGTGTTAAAGAAATAAAAGCTGTATTATTTGTTTATGGGCTCGTAACGACGGCTGATATGCCAGAAGAATTCGTCTATACTCTACTCAAAGTAATAGAGAGATATGCTGGGAATATTACAAGAGTGGAGCCAGGGCTTTGGCAGCTCAGAGACAGAATGGTAGAACTACAAGTGCTCGGAGTAAAATCAGCCCCAGAAGTCCCTGTACATCCAGGATTAGCCAAGTTCCTTAAAGAAAAGAATGCTTGGGATCCTTCATGGAAAGTTGCTAGCTGATTATGGAGGCATAAGATGCGTCTCTCTATTTCAACACTAAAGACCTTCTTTTGTTTAATCTTTCTCGCAAGGATACTGTATTTTTACTTATATGGGGTTGGAGGCGGGACATATCTCGCTGTTAATCTAGTTCCCATCTCCATAATCATTGCGCTCCTCGATTATTATGAGAGGAATGATAGCCTTTACAAAAGGCTAGGTAAGTCGACGAACTTAATAATACTTACTATTTACATAATTTTGTCACTAATAGTTTCGATATACATCACGTTCGAGTTTGAAAGCCTATATCTTTACAGAGCAGGCTCGTTCACAACTTTAGATCTGATAATAGGAACCGCCTTATTCATAATGTTTATGGAGATTTCAAGAAAGTTTCAATTCGTGTTGTTTGTCTTCAACGTCTTCTTAATACTGTATGCTCTATTCGGAAACTACATACCGGTAGACGTATTATGGCATCCAGGGATATCTTTAACAAGAGTGGTTACGGTCAACACAGTTGAACTCTTCTCAGGAATATACGGATCTTATACGCAGATAGCCTTCACTCTTATTGGACCTCTAATGCTTCTGATTTCTATTTTAATGGGATTTAGAGTACATGAAGTTCTTATTACGACTCTAACGAAGGTTTTCAGTAGGTCTAGAATCCTAACACCTTATGCAGCTATGCTAGGTTCGGCTTCATATGGAATGGCTAGCGTTGATGCGGTTGGTAATGCTACCTTAGTCGGGAATTACACTATACCTCTACTGAAAAGAGTCGGGTTTAAACCAGAATATGCGGCCGGAATAGAGTGCGCATCATCGGTAGGCGACCTCATAATACCTCCTATAATGGGGTTAACTGCGTTCGTTATGGCTGAACTGTTAGATGTAAGTTACTGGGAGGTTGCATATCGAGGGGCTTTCCTTGCATTAATCTATTATGGCACGTTAGCATTATCAATATATCTATTGACGATAAAACATCTCAGGGTTGCGATAAGAAGCAATGATAATAGAATAGGGAGCAGCCTAGTAGTAGAACGTCTCAGCATCAATGAGATACTAATAACAACTCTCTTCTTTGTGTTGATACTTCCCGTGCTTACATACCTTCTTGCAGCAGGGTATACTACAATCTCAGCTGCTCTGATTACGAGCCTTATAGCATTCATAATATTTTCCGGGGTATACTTTTTCACGTATAGGAGGGATTTGAGGAATTCTCTCACGGGTTACATCCAATGTCTTAAGGTGGCAACTATAAACTTCTGCGTTTTCATATCATCGATAGTTATACTATTAGGGACGTTAAGTATTATGGTTGCACTGTTCACAACTCCCGGCTTTACTTCTAGGATAGGCGCGATGGTGTATCGTTTAGCTGAGCAGAGCCTAGCTTTGACCATAATAGCAGCATTCATATTTGGATGGCTTGTAGGGTTAGGCGTCCCAGTAACTCCTGTATATATGATGGTTGTACTAACGGTAGGCATCCCTCTGATAGGAGTCGGGATCAATCCGTGGATAGTCCACTTTTTCGCATTCCTCCTAGGAATCTTTTCTGAATTTTCACCTCCAACATCATTGACCGCTGCTATAACTTCTAAGATTGCCGAAGCTTCATTCATTAAGACTATGAATAATGCGCTTAAATTATGCAGCCCATTGATATTATTAATGTTCTCCATCTTTATCAAAGGTAGTTTTCTAATAGAGCCGGGAACCCTGGAGTCTTACATTCATCTTGCTACAACGTTTATTGCATGCATAGGAGTATCTGTGGCGTCTTTCGCAGAGTTCCATGAAAATAAAATCATTGATTTACCTATTAGAGTAATACTTTTTATTATCGCTTCATTGACGGCTTTGCATCCAGAACCCTGGGTGTATCTTACTACTTCTGCATCTACTATAGTATTCACTTTTATTGGTCTCAGGTGTATGAGAGCAATCTACGAGAGGACTATATAACTAAGTTTTGAGGTGAAGAAGAATTTTTCTGATAATTTTTGTAAACTACAATTACAGTATCCGAACTGAGATAATGTTCTAAAGACCCCCAATTCAATACAAAGCTATATGTTTTCATTTCTCGGAAGCGGATTTTACAGTGTGTAATGTTAGATTCCGAGCATCGTTCTAGACTAGTTTTGCATCCACAACAGGTCTATTATAAAAGAAGAATAACACTAGAATCCTTAGTAGTATATCACCCAAAGTAGCGGCATGCAGATCTATGAGTAACTTCGGTGAAGAACCCATATTCACACATCAAACCATTACTTAGATCGATTATCTTTCTGAATAAGTTTAGATAAGTGTTTTCCACTTTTAGAAATATGGAGATGCCGAAGTGCCATGATTGATTTTTCTTACGTCCAAAGCCTAGATTAATTTAAAGACGCTACACTATGCCTAATATTAGCTTGCCTATAAGCTCCAATGCTATGATGAGAATCTAGAGGCGTATACTTAAAAAGTCAAGCTCTCAGACTTTAACATATCCATTATCTATATACTAAACTGCATATATGCACCAGGATCATCGATCCGATAGCGTCCGGGCCATCAAGCTAACCAACATATTGATCAGAACGGGAGATCTGTGTGAGTATGAGAAAGTTAAACATTAGAAGAAGAGAGTCTAAGTTAATGAGTGCGAGGAGCATGGTTGTTGGTGAGGAAGCTGCACGTTAAAGATGTCTAGGCATAATGACTCTGATGTTTGGTCTACTGTAGACGTAAATTCAAGGAGACTACCTGCACTCTATGCTTTACGACTAGGAACATGATTATTGTTGAGAGATTACTCAGAGTCATGATAGGTAAGAAGACTTAAATAACAGTTGACGGCATCAATCTAGACGATGAGTGAAAAAATTGTTTACGTCTCTCATCCTTCAAGTGGTTTGGGCAGATCAAATTTCCCAACCGTGTGCCACGTCTCAAATAACAGGATAATTAGATGCCTACCTTTCCATATCCCTGAGAATGTTAGATTGTATGAAATTAAGACTTCGAGAGGAATATTTTCAAGACCTCGAAAAGAGGTTCAAATGCCTCTTGCCTATGCCTGGAAAAGGAGAATATATAACAATAGCGTTAAATATCCTCTTCTGAGAGTTGACTGGAAGCCTGATGACCCTAGACCTGAGAGAAGAGGTCTCAGCAGATTTGAGAGAATAAGTTGGAAGGAAGCAATTGAAATAGTTGTAGACCAACTGAAAAGAGTGCGTGACCTGTACGGGGCTATGGAGGCTGTTCTTGTTCAAGCAGACGGACACGGACAAAGTGGGCACTTGCAAACAATACATCATTGGGGCCATTATTTATTTGAAAAGATTAATGAAAAGCTTGGTTGGGGATGGTGGACTCAGCAGTTAAGAAACCCTGATAGTTGGGAGGGGTACTATTATGGGGCAAAACTTGTGTGGGGCTTCGATGATTCTTTAGGTGAGCCTTGGCAAGATGCAGTCTGGGATGACGTACTTCAAAATGCAGAAATGGTCATATTTTCTGGATGCGACCCTGAATCAACGGGCGTAGGTATGGGGGGTTCGATTGCTACCGTTATGGTTAAATGGCTCAAAAAGGCAGGCATCAAACTGATAGCCGTATCGCCGGACTTGAATTATACTGCTATTTATTTAGATTCATGGATTCCCATCAAACCCAATACTGACGCAGCTCTATACATGGCCATAGCGTATACATGGATTAAGGAGGGTTTATATGATGCGGAGTATGTAAGGACGCATACGATTGGCTTTGAAAACTTTGCTGAATATATTCTAGGTGAGGGTGACGGAGCCTCTAAAACTCCTGAGTGGGCTGAGAGAATAACAGGTATACCCGCATTCACTATAAAGGCGCTCGCTAGAGAGTGGGCTAGGAAGAGGACGACGTTAGTCGTCTATTTTGGTGGACCTAAGGTTAGAGGTACCATGTGTCATTTGGTGGGAAGATTAGAAGCCTATCTGCTAGCTATGCAGGGGATAGGGAAGCCTGGGCGCCAATTTCTTAGAATAGGAGCCCCCTCATTTTATAAGAAGAAGCTAGCACAAGTACCAAGATATCCGGATGTTGATTTTAACGGTGTGCCAATTACTCCCTTACTTGAATATGCTATCGGAAAAGCACCTAGGTCGGCTACGTTCATACCTCGAACACTTGTGGCTGATGCTATACTTAACCCCCCCATAAGTTGGAAAGGCACTACAGCGGCTTTGGCTAGTACGGAAGAACAATTTAAAATCTATCGTTTTCCACCCAGGGGAGATCATCCTGGCATAAGAATGATCTGGAACGAAAATAGTAGTCAGATAGGTAGTTGGACCCATGGTAGTAAGTGGGTTAAGGCTCTCAGAAGCCCTAAGATTGAATTCATTGTATCTATTCACCCTTGGTTAGAGAATGATGCTCTATTCTCCGACCTTATCCTGCCAGCTCAAACGGCTTTTGAGCATGAGGACCTTATTTGTGTAACAAGGTCGGATTTATACGCACTATTTTACCAGGAGAAAGCGATAGAGCCGGTAGGCGAGTCTAAGAGCGACTATGAAATTCATAGAGCTGTAGCAGAGGCACTAGGCATAGCTGACAGTTTCCCGGAGGTAGAAGTATTGTTGAGACGTGCGTATGAAGAAAGTATCGCCTACAGAAAGCTTGGTATAAGCTGGGAGGAATTTAAAAAGAGAAAATTCATCATATATGATTGCCCAACTTGGGAAGAATGGGTAGAAATAAAGAAAAATACGTGGGGTTTCTCTACCTATGAGGGTGGTATGGCTTGGTTCTGGAAGAAGGGAGCCGGTCTGGAGACTCGTTCTGGCAAGATTGAATTCCTATCGCAGATAATTCTCGAAAAAGATCCAACTGATAGAGAAAGGCCTCCGCTAGCCAAATGGATTGAACATCCCGAGATATCTCCACCCCGAATTAAGAAATATCCATTTATAGTTTTGACGAACCATCCCAGGTTTAGGTTTCATACTCAAGGTGATGATATAGATTGGATTAGAGAAGTATGGAAAGTTAAGGGGCCTGATGGTTATGAATATGAGCCGTGTTGGATTAATCCGAAGGATGCTGCCTCAAAAGGTATCAATGATGGCGATATAGTCATGGTCTACAATGAGAGAGGAAAAGTTCTGTTTGTGGCTAAGCTGAGTGAGAGAATAATCCCTGGAACCATCTATACGGAGCATGGTTCAAGGATAGACCTCATAGAGATGGATAACGATGTAGTTGACAGGGGAGGCTGTATTAATCTAATTACGCCCTCACCAATAGAAAAATACGGTAAAGGGGAGACAATTAAAATTCCTGAAATGAATGTTAGTGGATTCCTAGCTGATATAAAGAAAGTAGACGTAGATGAAATTCGACGTATACAAGTTAAAAACCATAGTAGAAGAATTGGTGAGTGATATGGCTAAGAAGTTTATGATAATAGATTTAGATGAATGCACCGGCTGTCAGCTTTGCGTTATAGCTTGTAAAGATGAGCATGTAGGTAACGCTTACCCTCCATGGACAAAACCTCAACCTGAGAAAGGGCACTTCTGGATAAGAATCAATACTATTGAAAGAGGAGAAATACCGAAAGTAAAAGTGACGAACATCCCTTTGCTATGTATGCATTGCGAGAATGCACCATGTATTAAGGCATGCCCGAACCTTGCAATCAAGAGAAGAGAGGATGGAATTGTATGGATTGACCCTGACCGATGTAAAGGGTCGAGGTTGTGTACTGAGGCATGCCCCTATGGTGTGATCTACTTCAACGAAGAGTTAAGGATAGCTCAGAAATGTACGTGGTGCGTTCATAGAATCGATGGAGGGGAAATACCGAGGTGCGTCGACATATGCCCTCACGAAGTCTTCACTTTTAGTGACGAAGATGACCCAGTAATTTCAGAGCTCCGTAAGAAATCGACAGAGCTATTTCCAGAGTTCAAAAGTAAGCCGAGGGTGCTCTATATAGGAATTCCTAAACCATTTGTTGCCGGTACTATCGTGGATGAAGCTTTAAATGAAGTTATCCCCGAATGTAAACTCGTGTTAATAGACCTTATTGATGACAGAAAATTTGAAACAGTAACAGATGAATTTGGTGATTTCTGGTTTAAGGAATTGGAGCAAGGACATAGGTATATGCTTCACATTGAGAAACATGGATACGTACCCAGAACACTTGTTATAACAACTAATAGAGAGAGAAACTTAGGCACGATATTCCTCCAAAGAAAGACGTAAAGACAGCTAAGTTCTTATGTCCTTATGTATGATTTGCACTTCATAGCCGTGCATGATAGTTCTCCTCATAAGAGGGTCGACTATTTTCATTAGAAAGTAGTCAGAATATCTTAATCTTCCGTCAACAGTAGGGATAGTTCCAGAGAAGAGTACTACGCCGTAACCTTCCGCATCCGATAATTTCATTAATGTTGATATATCCATTATATCAGCGAGACGCCCAAGCTGATAAGGCTTCGATTCATCCCTGGAAGTATAGGATGACAGTATTAGTTGGTCTACATGATTCTTAACCTCACTAAGTCTCCATGCCTCCCTAGCTATTACCTTTGGACAATTATTCTTTGCTTTCTCTATATCAACTTGTTCTAGAATACGGTCCGTATGATCGCTCCCAACGGTTATATAGACGTCGTCTTTACCGAAAAGTAGTACCGCCTCGACCTCCCCAGAAGTTTCGGTTTTATCTACGTGGATTCTTTCATCAGTTGTTAAGATATCAGAGGGGAGAGTATAAAAGACTGGGATCTGAGATGGTACAGGGACACCAAGCTGTTTTAATTCTTCGAGATGTTTCCTGGCCAGATCCTGATTCCTAGCGGTAAACCCAGCGCAGATAACTTTAGAAGCCTCAAAAACTATTGTTTCAGACCCAGAGAAACTTGTTATGGTAATATGTAAATTCCTCGTTCTCTTACGCATATTTTTCAGCTCTTTGCTGTCTTTGTTGGACACTTATATCTAACTTCAAATAATAAGCATCCAACTGGTGCAGCATAGGGGCCATGCTTCATACCTGGAGGCCTACACGCATACATGCCCGCTGTGTATATTTTACGTTTTCTAAGATCTACCAGCCCTCCTTCAAGTATATATATCTCTTCCCAGAAATCATGTGAAAGTATACCCTTAGTTTCACAACCTGGGTCCAGTTTATATAGCCGTGTGAAGATGTTATTATCTTTGTCTCGGCTGAGAATCTTTTCCCAAGCCTTACCTTTCTTTATGCTTTTAGTAACACGTTTCCACCGCATATTTTCAATTGCGTGAAATTCAAGTGCTGGTTTTCCCATTTTACCCCCTAACAAATATTTCCAGCTCTATTTATCTTTAAACTCGTCTCCAGCTTGCCTCCTGACCCTACTATTAAGTGCCACGTTTATGAAAGTTTGCACGTTACTTAGGGGTAGTGTCCGGATAAGACTTTCAATACTATTTATGAGTAGCCGTTCGAACCTCTCAGCCAGGTAATACCTCTCCTTAAGTTTCTATTATTATGTGTAGGTTTCTTATTGTTGTTATGGTTGTTGTATAGTCTTCTAGCTACTTAACCTCCCATGTAGTTGCTGAGTCCGCATAAGC
>Ga0080004_1128770_pt1 | contig 26429 bp, 24 predicted proteins | sample WasSprMetagenome_FD_69207 | JGI IMG/M metagenome (GOLD analysis project Ga0080004, IMG submission 69207) | Sulfidic aquatic microbial communities from Washburn Spring, Yellowstone National Park, USA - WS (SPADES assembly) (version 2) | ecosystem: Environmental > Aquatic > Thermal springs > Hot...
CTATATCTAGAAGCATTTAAGACATGCAGAAGATCAAGAAACACAAACCCAACACAAGCAATAATAGAAATCATAAAAACAATCTATATAATAACAGCCACAACATTTTTAGTAAAGAGCGTAGGGTTTTATAAGCAAAAAGCGTAATAATTTAATTTCTATAAATATTAATATTTTCAGTTGAGTGAAGTTTAGCTTACGTTTATGTAGCTGGCTGTGGAAAGATTAGATTGGAGGGAATCGGAATTGGTTAGTAAAAAGAAGCTCCAAGAATATGAGGAGAAAGTTAAGCAAGCTTTGATGATACTTAGCCAAGTCTCAGAGGACACTACAACGCCAAGAAATATTAGGAGAACCGCCAAAGAAGCCATGGAGATTCTGCAATCAACACAATATACGCTTGGAGTTAGAGCATCAAACGCAATATCCGCTATAGATGAAATCCTACAGGATCCTAATATGCCGCCATACACCCGAGTAAGATTATGGAACGTCATAAGCTTACTTGAGGGAATAAAAGATTAGAGAAATCACCATTTTTAGGAAGAACATTTTATATTGTTTGGTGAGTTTTATGCTAAAAGAGTTAGTGGCTATTACGCCACGAAAACTAACTTTAATTGACTATGATAACCCCTCTCTAAAATCAAATCAAGTGCGCATAAAAAGCGTTTTTCAGTGGAAAAGCATGAAGCAAAGCTGTTAATTTGTAGAGGTTTATCGTTGTTCTCTAAAAAATCCTTTAATCCTAATTTAGGCTTTTTTATGCCTAAGCATGAAACAGTTATAGGGATCTTTAAACGGAAGCGATTAAAAGCGGATGGTGTAATTCAGCCTGTAGTAACTTTAAAGAAGTTGTTGAAACCTATAAAATGCTTGATGAAAAACTAAGGAAATAATTAAATTAAGCGTTAGACATGATTAAATATGACTAAAGGGGATAGTCCAATGTTTAGGCGTGAAGCAATGCTCTACGAATCACTTCAAGATAATAAAGTTAGGTGTAATCTATGTGCACGTAGATGTGTAATATCTGATGGTGGAATCGGCTTCTGCGGCGTTAGAAAGAATGAGGGCGGCAAGCTTTATTCGCTTAATTATGCTAGAGCGTGCGCAGCCAATGTTGACCCGATAGGTAAGAAACCTCTGTCACATTTCCATCCAGGGGCCCTTGTAATGTCAATAGCAACCGTTGGATGCAACTTTAGGTGTCAATTCTGCGATAATTGGAGCATAAGCCAGGAAAAGGATATTGTTGGCAGGGATTTCCCGCCTGAGGATGTTGTTAAGGCTACGATTGATTATGGGTGTCATGGGATAAGCTACACTTACACTGAACCGACAATTTTCTTTGAGTACGCGTATGATACCGCCATTTTAGCCCATGGGCAGGGTTTATTTAACACGTTTGTTACAAATGGTTATATGACGCCTGAAGCCGTTGAAAAGATTGCACCATACTTAGATGCTGCGACGGTTGATTTCAAGGGCGGCGGGGATCCGGAGTTTTATAGGAAGTTCTCTATGGTTCCATCAGTTGAGCCAATTTTTGAAGTCCTAAAAGAAATGAAGAGGAGAAATATACATATAGAAGTTACGAACCTTGTTGTGCCAAAAATAGGGGATTCTCTTGAGAGAATAGGGGAGCTTGCATCATGGATTAGAGAGAATTTAGGCGAGGATACTCCATTTCACCTATTAAGATTTCACCCAGATTATAAGTTAACCGACATACCTTCAACAGAAATTAGAGCCCTTGAAAAAGCCTATGAAGTTGCTAAAAATGCTGGATTAAATTACGTTTACCTAGGGAATGTTCCGGGCCATAGATATGAGAATACATATTGCCCTAGCTGCCAAGAGCTAGTAATAAAAAGATATGGGTTTGACATTATAAGGTGGAACTTAACGGCTGACATGCGATGTCCCAAATGTGGTCAACAAATAGCCATAAAAGGAAAATTTCATAGAACGGGGCTTTCATTTCCATACTCAGTAATATAAGAGATTCTTGCTGGAAATTTAAATCAGCTAAATTGGATGAGAAAATTTAAAAATAATGGGTTTTTAGCAATCTAACTTCTTATTTTTAGTGGAGAAGTATGGTTAAAGTTAAGGTTACAGATAATTATGATGTATGTTGTGAAGTTGAGGTTGCTGAGAATTCAGATTGGGATTACGCCCGCAATAAGCACATTTTAGTACGGGATAATCTGCTTGAATATTCAACTTCAAGTTTTGATGCGCCAATATTGACCAGTTTAGGGTTAATGCATGGTGGGAATAGAGATTTTCCTTGGCAAGGTCTCTTACTTGGACCAGTGAATAATGCGCTATATAAGGTTCTAGACGCATTATATTATAGAACGTTAGATGCGGAGAACCTTAAGCCCGCACTCGTAGTTTCTGGGCGCAGCTCAGCCGACTATATTTATGTTGATGAGGAAGGGGAACATTATAGGATGCATATATCCGTCGAGACGGGAAGAGAACGATGCGTCTTCTATGCTTATTCACCGAGACCCTCAATTTTTCTCCCAATATTTGATACGCGTAATGCTGAATCAGATATGGAGCCAAATTACATCATACGATGTATGGAGGGAAACATGTTGATTGTGGAGTCAACGGCGACCCCCCTAAAGCTTGAGATAACCGGCTTCGATGAAATACGAAAAATGGATTTAACCTTGGATTGGGTGTATAAACTTGATGATGGCTTTAGAAAGATTGTGGATGGAAAAGTTGTATTTGTTAAATATAGGCGGAGAATACAGGCTCCAGTCGCTTTAATCTCAAGGAAGGGGATTTTTGCTGCCAGTATTCCTCTACCTACACCTAAAGCTGGGATTGTTGAAGTGAAATTTGGGATTAGGGAGAATATTAGAAGATTGCATTGGGTTTTAAGGAAGCTTAATCCTAAACTTTCCCCTCAAATCATAGATGCTATTCTCCTAAGAATAGATAGATTGATGAGCTTCGGTATAACGTTAGACGCATTATTCGCGCCGGAAGCTGGAGCTATGTGGTTTAAGAGGGTTTGGGTGAGAGATATGCTTGAGGGTTTAAGGTGGAATATGCTAACATACGTAGGGCTCTTTGGTTTATCTAAGTGGCTAATTAGCTTAATGAGAGACTTGATAAAAATTGCCTACGAAAATAATGGGTTGAGAGTTTTTCTAGAGGGCGGTGATTATGTGAGTGATGCTATTCCACAATTAATCAATGTTGTAACGCTATTATATGACATGACGCATGAAGAAATCCTACTAAGGGAATCAATAAAGTTAATGCTTAAAGCTTGTGAAATGCTAAGATCTGGAAAAGATTTTTCAGGGTGCAACCTACATGATGGGTTAATAGTTTGCAGAGCGAATTCTTCGTGGATCGATGTTTTATATCCTTTTAATGGGGTGAAGTGGCCTACTAGACTGCCCTTAGATTGGATGGGTAAAGTGCCACCAGATGATAAATTCGCCCTAATCGAAGTTAACTCGCTCTTTCTTGAATGTCTACATAATTTAGTAAAGTCTATTGAGAAAGCTGGCAATAAACCTCCGAAAGAGTTTCATGATTTCATAAGTGAACTCCTTTACAGCTATAAAAAATGGTTTTTGCTCGATAATAATCTGCCACCCATAACTATTGATCCGATGGGTGGTTTAAGAGATGATACTAAGAGTTCGCTCGGTGTCATAGCTCTAACATCATTAAAAGGCATTTTGTACGATAGAAGGAGACTTGAAAATATATGGAGTGATGTGGAGCAACTACTCGTTAAAAGGAAGCTTGTGGAGCTAGGCAACAATTATGAGATCTTTGGGTTACTCGTTAGAAAAGTTGATGAAAAGCCTTATTTAGGCGATCTAGAATATCATGGGGCTGTAGTGTGGCCTAGAGATACACCATACCTTATAGAAGTTATGAGGGCGCTATCTATGGAAACATATGGAGTATTAATCAACAATTTAGATCACATGATATCTGAGGGAGCCGTAGGGTACGTTAACGAGCTATTCAGCTTACCAGTCGGACAAAATCCCTCTCCAATGAGAGATTGGTCATTTAATCCAGTGCCAGTAAAGAACTATGCCCAATACTGGAGCCACTGGTGCGATCCATACATAAATTATTTTTTGGGAGAAAAATTTTAATGTAAAGCAACATTGCTTTTAGATGATGACTATGTGCCGGCTATTTGGCGCAATTTCAGTTAATCCAATAAACGCTGCAAAATATATAATTTATGATCCATGCTCACTTTATATTCAAAGTAAGATCGATCCATCAAGGTTGCAGGGTGACGGGTGGGGCATAGGATTTTATGTTAATGGATCCTTAAGGGTGTTTAAGAGCGAAAAGCCAATTTATGAGGATTATGAGTCTCTTAAATCAATCGTTTATGGCATCAAATCCAATATTATTGTTGCCCATATTAGAAGGGCGAGTAACCCGAGGGGCTTACCGAGAGAGAAACTTATTTCAGTAGAGAATTCCCAGCCCTTCTATTATCGGAAATATTTGTTTGCCCATAATGGCGTAATAACGATGCCCGATGAGACTGCACAATTATTAGATGATTGGAGACTAAAAATAAGAGGGTTAAATGATAGTGAAGTGTACTTCTGGTATATAATTAGAGAGCTATGTAATGGGAGAAGCTTGCCGGAAGCATTAAAGAACTTTCAAAGAGACCTCCTAAGGGTTTGGCTTGAAAATCATGAGAAATATCCACATATAGATAGACCCTACATTGGTCTAAATATGATTTTCAGTGATGGTGAAAAATTGTATGCGTACTGTAAATATGATGAGAAGTTAGACGGTAAGTTCAGATCCATATGCTATAGGGACCAGCCGGCCATGCAAATGATGTACGCCGCAGACCAAGATAGATTGATAGTTGCATCAGAAAGAACAAACTCTGAAGATGGGTGGCAACCTCTTAGGAGCGGACAGTTAGTGACCGGGCAAATAATTAATGGAAGAATTAGAATTCATATAGAGGGATGCTAAAATAATTTTCCCAGAATTTTTAGGTTGAATTCTTTAGCACTTGCGTAACCTTATTCTAACTCCAAGTTCCCTTAGAAAAGCTTAAGCACCCTTAACAGCTGTCCACTATTTCTCGCCCTATAGAAGTGTTAGCTGAATGTGCAGTACAGAAACTTCACCTTACTTCATTTTTGTTTTCAGTGCATAGATCTGGCAACTTAACGTGTAAAGCCTTCATATGTTAAGTTGCCAAGTCTCAGTGCATAATGAAAAAATTTATATTGTGAAATTGTAGCCTAATTCTGTTTTGGTGTAAAATTTGTTGGAGGATTGCATTCATAAGAGGCGGTTACATTCATTATTGATGGATATGTTTTACGGTTTGAAGGAAATTTTATCTATCTAATAATCGAAATTAAATGCTTAAATCTCATTTCCCCTCTCTCCTATTCATGATTGTTACAGAGGCTCTTATTTAGAGTCGTTACTGAGGTGATAATATATGGGCAAAATTAGCTTCGTTATACCTAAGGGGCACTTATCTGAGGGAACCTTTAAAATTCTTGAGCGAGCCGGATATGTAGTGTCTGATGGTGAGCGTACATATAGGCCGACGATTAATGATCCAAAAGTTGAGCTTAAGATTCTTAGACCGCAAGAGATACCCGTGCTTGTTGGTGAAGGATTACATGATATAGGTATTACTGGACTTGATTGGCTTAATGAAACCCGTGCTGATGTAGAGGTTCTGTTAGATCTGGAGTTTGCAAGGGTTAAGCTTGTTTTAGCTGTTCCGAAATCATGGACTAATATAAGTAGTCTGTCTGATCTTCTAGAGGAATTTAATCGTGGAGGTAAAACTCTTAGGATATCTACAGAGTACTTGAATATTTCGACGGAGTATTTGATGAGAAATCCGGAATATGGGAAACTTTACGGTGAGAAAGAACCGGTGATCATAACGCCTTGGTGGAGGAAAGGTGAAAATAACCGTGTTGTAATCTACTTATCCTTTGGGGCAACTGAAGCTAAGCCGCCGGAGGATGCTGACGCGATAATTGATGTTATGGAGACTGGTGAGACTTTGGAGCGGAACAATCTAAAGCCTATAGAGGTCATAATGGAGTCAACTGCTATACTCATAGCTAATAGAGAGTCGCTTAAGGATCCAGAGAAGCGTGAGAAGATATATGATGTGCTAACTCTTTTAAGGGGTGTTGTTGATGGAAGAAAGAAGCTACATATTTTCGTGAATGTGCATAGAAATAATCTCCACCAACTACTCGAGAAGCTACCAGCGCTTAAGAAGCCTACGATAGCGCCCCTATCGGATGAAAACTGGTATTCTGTGAATACTGTAATAGATAAGGCTCAGTTTATAGAGATACTTCCGATATTAAGAAGACTTGCGCAGGGATTAGTGGTTTATGAACCTAGGCAGGTTCTCCCACTCGAAGAAATAACACTAAGCGAAAAGAATGCTGAGGGAGGCTGAAGATTGCCCCTAGGAGTCTTCAGGTTAAATGATGTTCGCAGCAGTCTTCTTAAGGAAAGATGGCCTGAAAAGAAAAGTTTAGATCAAGATTTGCTTGAACATGTTAGGCGTATAATTGAGGATGTTAGGAGACGTGGAGATTCGGCGCTTATAGATTTAACTGCAAAATTTGATGGAGTCAAATTATCGGTTGAAGATCTTAAGGTTAGCCGAAGAGAAGTTGAGGAAGCATATAGCAGGGTTAGCGATGAGCAAATATTAGCCATAAAAATTGTAAGGGATAGAGTTGAAAGGTTTGAGAGAAACATTTTGGAGCGCATTCAATTTGAGTACGAAGATGATCTTGGTTTAAGGATACGTAGAGAGATTAGACCCATTAGAAGTGTTGGATGCTATGTGCCGGGTGGCAGAGCGGCATACCCAAGCACAATAGCTATGACCGTTGTACCTGCAAAAGTCGCTGGCGTGCCCAGAATAGCCATCTGCTCCCCACCTCAGAAAGATGGTGGAATCAATCCGCTAACCCTCGTAGCCGCAGACATATGCGGGGCGGATGAATTTTATAGGGTTGGTGGAGCGCAAGCGATAGCCGCCTTAGCCTATGGAACTGAAACTATAAAGCCCGTTGATAAAATAGTGGGGCCCGGAAACCGATATGTTTTAGCCGCAAAACAGATGGTTTCAAGCGATGTGCCAATTGATCATCCAGCTGGTCCCAGCGAGATAATGATCTTAGCTGATGATACGGCTAACCCAAGATATGTAGCGATGGATCTTATCTCTCAAGCCGAACATGGAGCGGACAGCATAGCAATTCTACTAACAACATCCGTAAATGTTGCCGAATCATCTCTGAAGGAGATAATGCGCTTACTCGATCAAGTGCCTAATAGAAGCATTGTGAGAGCATCGATTGAAAGTAATGGGTTTATATTGGTTGCGGAAAACATGGATGAAGCCATAGAATTCATAAATGACTTCGCTCCTGAGCACTTAGAGATTATTGCTGAGGGGGCACATGAAATATCTAAGAAAATATATTCGGCTGGATTAATATTGATTGGTCATACGACACCAGTTTCACTAAGCGACTACTCTTTAGGGACTAATCATGTGCTTCCAACAGGCGGTTATGGGCGTGTCTATCAATCCCTATCAGTCCTAAACTTTATTAAATGCATTAACATTGCCGAATGCACCATAAAGGCTCTTGAGGCTCTATATTCCAGCGCTAAAGTTTTAGCTGAAAGCGAAGGATTATTGAATCATGCGCTGGCTATAGGTGGGAGGATTAAGAGTTGACTAGGAAAAAGATAATTGAAGATGTGATCATGTATGCCCAGAATTTAAGTACATATGATGTTGGTGAGACAATTGAGGGTTTAGCATTAAAAATTGGCAAAAAACCATCCGAAATCCTAAAACTTAATTCAAACGAAAACTTCTTTGTGCCATTAGATTTTATTAGGAGCATACTTAAACAGATAATAGATGAAGTTGACCCAAGAATATATCCGCGGGACGAGATTAGGGAGCTTAAAGAAGCCATAAGTGAACGCAATAATGTTTCCCCAGATAATATTGTGATTGGTGCCGGAAGCGACCAACTTATAGATCTGATTTCAGAAATGTTTCTTAAAAGTGGCTATGAATCCCTCTCAATTGAGCCAACATTTGGGATTTATGAGAGATTCACAAAAATTCATGGCGCAATATATAGAAGCGTGCCCTTAAGAGATGACTTCTCGCTTAACATTGATGCCATGTTATCTTCCGTAACCCCTAAAACTAGGATCATATTCCTCTGCTCACCGAATAATCCAACGGCAAACCAATTTAAGCGCGATGAAATTATGCACTTAGCTGAGAGTTTTGACGGCTTAGTTGCTGTGGATGAAGCCTACGCTGACTTTGCTCAAACAACACTAATTAATGAGGCTGCTTCTCTCGAAAACATGCTTGTCTTCAGAACTTTTTCCAAAGTTTTCGGTTTAGCAGGATTGCGGATTGGATACGCTGTGACAAATAAGAGGCTGGCTGAAACGATTAATAAAAGGTTTCAAATGCCATATCCAGTCTCCATAACCGCGGTTAGGGTTGCAATTAAAATGTTGGAGAAAATGGAATATGTGAAGATGATAGTGGACGAAATTAAAGCTGAAAGATCTAGGCTTATTGGCTCTCTCAATAAGATTAGGGGTGTAAGAGCATTTCCATCCGAGACGAATTTCGTGTTATTCCAAGTTAATAAGGACTCGTCGACCATATATAGGAAACTTCTGGATAGGGGTATAATTGTTAGGAATATTGGTCAAGTGCTGAAGTTTGAGAATTGCTTAAGAGTTACTGTTGCCCCAACCTTAATGATGGAGAATTTTATAAGAGAGTTGGAGGCTGTCTTAAGCGAGAATGCTTGAAAAATATGCTATATTAAATCTTGAATCAGGAGTAGCATACGTTAGAAGGGATAGAATAAAGAATTTAAAGGCTATAGATGCTATAATCTTTGACTGCGATGGCGTATTAATAGACATCAGAAACTCTTATGATAAAGCTATTTCAAAAGCTGTGGCCCAAATCTTTGAGTGGTTAACTGGTGAAAATATTTCAGAAGATATGATTTCGCCTGAAATAATATTTCTTTTTAGGAGGAGCGGCGGCTTCAACAATGACTGGGATATAGTTTACGGAATCTTAATGTTCCTTATATGTGAGCTACCAAAAGAAGCTCGCGAAAAAATCGGTGAATTGATTAAAGCATACATAGGTGAGAAAGATGCTGCAAAGCGCTTATTAGCGGTAAAAAATAAATCCCACTTAAACATGGAGAATTTTGAAGCCTACCTCTGCAAAAACTTAACTTCTAAGTTTAGAGACTTCAGTAGGTTTTTAGATGCGTCTGGCGTCGTTTCAGTTGATAGAGCTGTGCTTAATTCTGGAAAGGTATCGGATGAATTATATAATCTCGTAAAGAGTTTCCTTTATGGCTCTGGAAAAATTAGTGATAGTATAATTGCAAGAGTTTTTGAGGAGATTTTTTGCGGCTCAGATCTCTTCAAAGAAGCATACGGTATTAAACCAGAAATTTATAGTGGATCTGGGATAATAGAGAATGGAAAGCCGATAATTAAACATGAAACTTTAAGCCGCTTATCTTCAATGTTAGGTGGATTAAAGTTTGGAATAGCTTCCGGCAGCAGACTTAAATCTGCAAGGCATATACTGGGCAACATTTTAGAATGGTTTAACCCTAAAGCCCGAATTTTCCTAGATAACGTTGAGAAGGTTGAGGATGAATACGCTGAAAGGGGATTAAGGGTTAGCCTTAAAAAGCCAAATCCATTTTCACTTTTTAAGTCGGCTGAAGCCCTAGAGCCATTTAGGTTCGCGCTATATGTTGGCGACTCTATGGAAGATGCTATGATGGTTGAGAATGCTAGAAGGATTGATCCGAGCTTCTTATTTGCTGGAGTATACGAGTATACGAACTTGATGGATAAAGCAATAGAAGAATTTATTAATGTTAGCAGTGACCTTATACTACCATCAGTTAATGAAATCCCAAACGTAATTGATGCGTTGAGGGGTGGAAAAATTGAGGGAAGCTGAGCATTATAGAAAGACGTCTGAAACCGAAGTTAAGGTTAAGGTTAAATTAGATGGCTCCGGATTAGCGGACATACGTACAAAAATCTCCTTTCTAAATCACATGCTTAAGTCCCTATCGACTCACAGTCTAATAGACATCTCTGTTGAGGCATCTGGAGATTTAAGCCATCACGTGGTTGAGGATGTCGCTATATGTTTAGGTGAAGCCTTGAGGAAAGCTCTCGGCGGCATGGCAAGCATAAGGAGATTCGGTTACGCCATCGTTCCAATGGATTGTTCGCTTGCGCTCGCAGCAATAGACCTATCAAATAGGCCATATCCAAAGATTGACTTGAAGCTCGAGGGCAAACATATAGAGGATATGACTTGCGAGGATATATACCACTTTTTAGAGACATTAGCAAACTCATTAAGAGCAAATATTCACATATGGGTCCAGTATGGGTTAAACGACCACCATAAAGTTGAGGCTGCCTTTAAGGCTCTAGCCTTATCATTAAGACAAGCAGTCTCAATGGATCCATTAAGAAGCGGAACACCTAGCTCTAAGGGGGTTCTGTGACGCATTTCTTTCGGAGTGGGCATGTTTGTTAGTGATACCGGCAATCGACATAATGAATGGTGAAGTTGTTAGGCTATTAAGGGGAAACCCTAAACAAGTAAAATCATATGCTCATTTAGGGGATCCGATCACGATTGCTAGAAAATGGGAGTCTGAGGGTGCAAAGCTGATTCACGTTGTAGATTTAGATGCTGCTTTAGGATTAGGGGAGAACATAAATATTATAGGCGCCATAGTTCGTTCAATAAAAGCCCCCATACAGGTCGGTGGCGGAATAAGAAGCGTTGAGCAGGTACGTCAGCTAATTAATGCAGGGGTTGCGAGGGCAGTATTGGGATCATTAGCATTTAGAAGTGTAGAGTCTCTGAAAGCTCTTTTAGAAGAATTTGGTGACGAGAGAATAGTTGTTGCCCTAGATCATCTGGATGGCGTAGTTATGATTGATGGTTGGAGGAAATCGGTAAGTATGACGCTTAAAGAAGCCGCACAATTCTTCAAGTCTTTGGGCGTAAGATACTTTCTGGTCACATCAATTCAGCGTGACGGAATGATGGTGGGACCGGACATAAAAAATTTATCTAAAATCGTCGACCTAGGAGTAAATGTGATAGCTTCCGGAGGCATAAGAAGCCTAAGTGACATATCTATGCTAAGGAGTCTCGGAGTTTACGGCGTTATTATTGGTAGAGCATTATATGAAGGATTATTCACGCTTAAAGAAGCCTTAAATATTGCTGAAGGAAAAAAGTAGCTGGTTTCAGCAAGAACGCGCCTTAATCAAGGAGAGGTTGCTAGGCTTGAAGATTCTTAAAACTGTCAGCATTGATGAATTAGATTTTGAGAAGGGCGGTGGACTTGTACCAGTAATTGTGCAGGAGTATGGTTCCGGAAGAGTTTTAACGTTAGCTTATGTGAATAGGGAGGCTCTAAAGAAAACTATTGAAACTGGGTATGCGCATTTCTATAGGCGCTCACATGGCAAAGTTATGATGAAGGGTGAAACCTCTGGGAATGTTCAGGAAGTTGTTGACATACTCGTTGATTGTGATCGTGACGCACTACTATATATTGTTAAGCCTAAGGGCCCAGCATGCCACCTAGGAGAAGATACTTGCTTCCATAATAGGCTAAAAAGATAGGATTAGCTCCCTAACTCCGTTTTAGCCTCAATTTTTCTCTTTAGCGTGTTTGTGAGCTTACAGAAGTGGCATGGCACGCCTTCGAGAGATGTTGGCATGCCACATACGGGGCAATCATATATCTTGAGTTCACGATTTGCAAGTGCAATCTCAAGATTGGGCAATATCCTTTTAAAGTGGGAGTTCATAAATGAATGCTTAAAGTTAGGTATCTTCTCAGTTATCATATTTAATAGTTCCTTCCTCCTTTGCATTCTTGAACCTTTAGAGAATTGACACTCAACAGTCCTCGTTGGCAAATTCCTGTACTCAGCGTATAAAAGGCACTCCATATCAGTTAATCCTATAAGAGGTTTTATCTTCGGCACAAATTTTGGGCAGGTTTTTGGCAGATGCGGCTTTAGCCTCAACATGGCCTCAATATTACCCTCCAAGTAAAAGTTGAATAAGGCTTCAACAGTATCGTCCAAGTTGTGCCCGGTTGCAATCTTCGTTAACCCTGCATCATAAGCAATTTTATTGAATAAGTATCGTTTTATCGTTCCGCATGCTGAACATATCTTCCTACCATAAACGGTCTGCTTAAAATCCCCTATTCTGAACCCCAGTTCCCTCTCTAGACTATACACGATAAGATCTCTATCCAGCATTCTAGCGAGAGACTTAACCTTCTCTAGGCAATGCTGGGAGTATTCTGGAACCCCCAGATCAATATAGATTAGGGTCATATCGATTCTCTCAAACAGCAAGTTCAGTATGTACGCTAGGCTTGAGCTATCTTTTCCGCCGGAGACGGCTACGCCCACTCGATCATTCTTTGAGAGCATTTTGAAGGCATCAATAGTATGTTTAACTCTCCTCTCGGTTAGAAGAAGAAAGCAGCTAGGGCATAGGCTAAGGTTAGAGTGAGCTAAGTAAATCTCAGCATTATTAACCTTACATCTTTTACATTTATTCACCATTACTCCCCTTTAATTAAACGTTTGCTTCCCTATTTAGAAAGTTATTCCGAATTAATCTATACCTTTCGTTAATACTCTTCTTTTCAGAGGAATAAAATATGCGTTTAAAAGGAGCTGGTGTCTGAAACCGACTGAAACTCTAAAGAATAATGGTGGTGGAATGGAAGAGCTATCAGTCATGCTGTTAACGATACAAAAAGATTTCTTAAGGATAAAGAGATTAGAGTGTTCTTGATAGAATTGAGAATATCCTAATGAATTTAGTCTTTCAAGAAATGAGGTGAAGACCGGCGAAATATTGGATCCCTACTAACAGAAACATATAGGATGCTAATGAGCCTGCAAAAGATGGGGCTAGTATAACCGTTCTCATGAAGCCATTAAAGTTCGTCTTGCCATTCGGAAATCATTTAGCCTGTTGATTGAATACTTTGAGCCAGACTCACTTAGAACTCATCTCTAAATTCCATATCTTAGGTGGATTATTATTGATGCTATTGTTACTAGGGCTTTGTATGTTGATGCTAGCCTCTCATATCTTATAATTATCCTCCTGAATGATTTCAGCCATCCGAAGAACCTCTCCACGGCGCTTCTCACCTTCCCATATAGCTGTCCAGGCCTCCAATCCAATCCTCCTACAAGCTCTAGAAGCCTCCTAGAGTCATTCCCAGGCCCTATAATTATGTTTAGAGGCATGGAATCCCTGTTTACACATGCATGTATCTTAGTCCACTTCCCATGCTTGAAACCATCATATCCTACAAGCTCTCCCCTTTTTAGCCTCAACAGTCGTGCTATCTACAGCGACAATTTCATGTCCTCTAATAGATGCTAACGCCTTAAATATCCCATACCCCTCATCCTGCCAGCGTTTAAGCCTCCTCCAAGCAGTCTTATATGAGCCATACTCTGAAGGCATATCCATCCATCTGCACCCTGATGTGAGTACATAGAGTATGCCATTTAGTATGCGCCTATCATCAGCCCTAGGCCTACCAACCTTAGACTTAGGAGGTAATAAAGACTTAATGACCCCACTCATCACTAAGCTCACGAAACTCCATAAAGAAAACAAGGAAAGAGAAGCTTAAATAGTTTTGAGACGAGTTCTTACATAAAAAAGTGAGGGCTTTAAATCAACCCGATAACTAAATGGAAGCAGCTGATTTAATGCTTATAAGGTTGAAGAAGAAATCTTTTCTTTGTGATCTTCAATTATGTTGAAATGTTCTAATTAAGTGATCTAGAATTGAATGTAAAGATTTGCGTTCCAGTACCAGCTAAAAATCTTGAAGAAGCTCTTGAAATGGTTCAGAGCGCTGAGATGGATGGTGCCGACATAATTGAGATACGCCTCGATTATATGGATAATTTAGAGATGCTGGATAATTTAGATAATTTAAGGAGGATTGTTGAAAGCTGCTCTAAGCCGTTGATAGCAACTAATAGAAGTATTGGGCAAGGTGGGAGATGCTGTTTAAGTGATGAACAAAGGCTGAAAACTCTCATTAAAGCTGCTAAAGCTGGTTTCGAATATATTGATATCGAATTAACGGTGAGGAGACTTAAGGAGGCGGTTAATGCAGCTAAGGGGTACGGCGCAAAAATAATAATCTCACTACATGATTTCAGGTGCACGCCTTCACTTCGGGAAATGAAGAAAATTTTTAGGGAGCAGATTAAGGCTGGAGCGGATATATGTAAAATTGTTACCACGGCAAATAATGTTACAGATAGCATTAGATGCTTAGCTTTCACCTATGAAATGAGCAAGAAAGCCAATTTAGTCTGCTTCGCCATGGGTGAGAAGGGGTTGCTTTCAAGAGCCCTCTCACCGCTCTTCGGCGCATCATTCACATATGCGTCGCTTGGGAGGGGCTTAGAGACGGCGCCTGGGCAGATAACAATAAGGAAGTTGAGGGAGATTTATGGGAGGCTGAGTGTTGAATGATGGATATATCGGGAAGGACTAAAGTTTGTGCCCTCATTGGCTATCCGGTTGATCATTCCCTAAGCCCGATAATACAGAATGCATCATTCCGACATTTAGGATTAGATTACGTTTATGTAGCATTTAATGTTCAACCAGAAGAACTTAAAGGCGCAATTTTAGGAGTTAAAAGCCTTGGTATTTACGGGTTAAACGTTACAATGCCTCATAAGATCAGCATAATCCAATATTTAGACGAATTAGATGTTGACGCTAAGAGAGCAGGTTCAGTAAATACGATCCTAAACTTGAATGGTAAACTCATAGGCTATACAACTGATGGCATAGGTGCTTTAAACGCCCTAAAATACGCTGGCGTCGACCCGTCAGGTAAGAAGATTGTAATTTTAGGTGCTGGCGGAGCATCAAGATCAATATCATTTGCGCTTGCCAAATGGGCGTGTGAAATCGTGGTACTTAACAGAACCCTTGAGAAGGCAATGATGCTGGTGAATGATGTTAAGAGGGCTCTTGGCGCCGAAACAAATATTAGAGCATCTCAGTTTAATGATGAAAATCTGAGGATGGAGATTGAGAACGCAGATATACTTATTAACGCAACATCCATAGGTATGAAACCTAAGGAGGCTGAAACCCCGGTTAAACGGGAATTTTTACGTAGGGATCTAGTGGTTTTCGACATAGTTTATGATCCGCTAGAAACAAAGCTTCTTAGAGAAGCGAAAATTATAGGCGCGAAGACAATAGATGGATTATCTATGCTTATACATCAAGGAGCAGTCTCCTTCGAGATATGGACTGGTTTTAAAGCGCCCATAGAGGTTATGAGGAAAGCAGCCCTAAAGAAGATAATGAAGGAAAATTGATAATTAATTTTTTGGGGGAATACGCATTTTGATTGGACGTGCGGTAGCGTATGGCGCTGTCACAATTATTAATGCAATATCATGCGGTTTAGGTGCAGCTCTAGGTGTAGATTTAAAGACAGAGGCTACTGTTAAATTGACAAATGAGCCTGGAAGAATTGAGGGTAGAATTCTGTCAGACCCATCTGAGAGCACTGTGTTAATTGAGAAAGTTGTTAGACATGTTTTGAGGCGTTTCCATCTCGAGGATCAATATGGTGCCTATGTTGAAACCACATCTAATATTCCAATTGCACGTGGATTAAAGAGCAGTAGCGCAGCGGCGAATGCCATAACGCTAGCCACCCTATCAGCTATAGGTGAGGAAGTTGATGATTTAACGGCAATTAATATTGGTGTTGACGCCTCCATTGATGCTGGTGTAACCGTAACTGGAGCCTTCGATGATGCGTGCGCCTCCTATTTTGGGAACATCGTGGTAACAGATAACTATGAAAGGAGGATTCTAAAACATTTTTATCCTAAGGAGGATTACGCCGTATTAATATTTGTTCCGGCTGAAAAAGCTTACACATCAAAGTCTGATGTTAATAGAATGAGGATAATAGCTGGTGAGATTAAGGCGCTACATAAAATGGCTCTTATGGGAGAATATTGGCGTGCTATGACGATTAATGGAATATTATATTCCGCTATTCTAGGCTACAACCCAAATATTGCAATAGATGCTCTAGCTATGGGGTCAATAGCAGCTGGATTATCAGGTAAAGGTCCATCAGTAGCCGCGATTGTTCCAAAGGATAAAGTTAGTGCTGTTTACCGTGTATGGGAGAGGTATGGAGGTGAAATAATCGAGACAAAAATTAATCGCGTGAAGGCTCATGTATTATAGGTTAATTGGGGTGTCTGAGGATTGGTCGATTTAATCATTAAAGGCGGGGTCACATTAAATGGGTCTGTTAAGGCTCCTCCATCAAAGGCTTATACGCATCGCGCTATAATAGCTGCGTCCCTATCAAATGGGTCCTCAATGATTCATAATGCCCTCATCTGTGATGATACCGTGGCAACCATAAATGCATGTCGCATGCTTGGGGCTGAAATAGGCAAGATGAGCGATAATACGATTAGAGTTTCTGGTTTGGGTGTGCCAGAAACCCCGAATGACGTAATAAATTGCGGGGAATCAGGTTCAACAATGAGGTTTATCACGCCAGTATGCGCCTTAGCCGACGGAATCTCGGTTTTAACTGGTGGTGAAAGCCTTAGGAGGAGACCTATGGGCCCATTAATTGAAGCATTAAACCATTTAGGTGTTAAGTGTTATTCGGCTCGTATGGACGGTTACCCTCCAATAATTGTTTTCGGCGGCGGCATAAAAGGCGGTAAAGCCTTTATTAGGGGAGACGTTAGCTCGCAATTCGTCTCCGGCCTACTCTTTGCGGCACCCTTAGCTGAAGGCGATGTAAATGTAATTCTCTCAACACAGCTCGAGTCTAAGCCATACGTCAACATAACGTTAGATGTGATTCGCAAGCATGGAATAAAGGTGGATATGTCTGAGAGCATGTTCCATGTACCATGCAAGCAGGAATATAGCCCACATGATCATTTCATTGAGGGCGATTACTCGTCAGCGGCTTTTCTCTTAGCCGCCGCGTCAATAACAAATTCACATGTGAAAATTGAAAATCTCCCGGCAAATACGCTTCAAGGCGACAGCGCAATAATTAGGGTGCTTAGCGGAGCTGGAGCCCACATTAAAGTTGGAGACGACTTTATTGAGGTTGATGGCGCCAATATCCCTTTAAACCCCATTAATGTCGATATGAGGGATAATCCAGACCTCGTTCCGGTCTGCGCTATACTAGCATGTGCCTCCAATGGTAAATCTATAATCCGCGGTGTTAGGAGACTTAGGTTTAAGGAGTCTGATAGGGTGGAAGCCCTATTAAGTGAGTTGAGAAAGATGGGTGTCAGCATAATCTTTTCAGATGATAGCTTAATTATTTATGGTGGAAAGGATATTCATGGAGCCGAAATAGATCCGCATGGAGATCATCGAATAGCGATGGCATGCGCGGTTCTAGCCTTAAACGCTAAGGGAGAAACCATTATACGTAACGCTGAATGCATAAATAAATCCTATCCAGATTTTGTTAGGGATATGCGCCTACTAGGAGCAGAAATCCTTGAACGGTAATTCGATAGGTAAAGCCCTTACGCTCACATGTTTTGGTGAAAGCCACGGAATATGCGTAGGTGTTGTGCTAGATGGGTGCCCAGCTGGGCTGCCATTAAATGAAGCAGATATACAAGTAGAGTTGGATAAGAGGAGGCCTGGACTCACTGAGATAAGCACTTCTAGAAGGGAAGAGGATAAGGTTGAGATAATCTCAGGCGTTTATAGGGGATATACTACTGGAGCGCCAATATGCATGATCGTGAGAAATAGAGACATAGACTCTAAACCATATGAGATATTTATGGTTAAGCCTAGGCCTGGACATGCTGATTATACTGCTAGGGTTAAGTATGGCGGATATAATGATCCGCGTGGAGGTGGAAGATTCTCTGGAAGAATAACAGTAGCCTACACTATGGCTGGAGCAGTTGCCAAGAAGATTCTTAAATTAATTGGTGTTGAAGTGTTAGCTCATACAGTGCAGATTGGCGGTGTTAGGGTTGAGGGTGAAGTCTCCTATGATAATATAAGAAGTAATGTCTACATGAATCCAGTTAGGTGCGCTATCCCAGACGTAGCCGAGAAGATGATTAATGAGATTTTAACCGCCGCTAGGGAGGGTGATAGTGTTGGCGGCATTGTTGAGGCTATTGCGCTTAATGTTCCAGCTGGACTGGGCGAACCAATATTTGATTCTCTGGATGCTGACATAGCGAAGATGCTCTTCAATATACCAGCAGTTAAAGGTGTTGAGTTTGGGGCGGGATTCAAAGTGGCATCAATGAAAGGCTCTGAAGCAAATGATCAATATGCTATTAGAGATGGGAAGGTTGTCACGCTAACAAATAATTCCGGCGGAGTAATTGGTGGAATATCAAATGGTATGCCGGTGAAAGTTAGGGTTGCATTTAAGCCAACACCATCAATCTCAAGAAAGCAGAGAACAGTAAACTTGGAAACAATGAGTGAAGAGGAAATACAGGTTGTTGGGAGGCATGATCCATGCATTGTTCCAAGAGCAGTCCCAGTAGTAGAAGCATGTTTAGCCTTCGTAATAGCAGATCACTCACTAAGAGCTGGAGTGATCCCAAAAATAATAAGATAAACAGTTTAATTCTAGGTTCCCTTTAAACTTCTCTGCAGGTATTCTATTGCTTCCCTTATACACTGGAATCCATATTTAATTTCATTATGCTCCCTTCTTAACGCTATAACATCTTTTCTAACCTCATCCGGCTTCCGCCTGTTTTTAATAACATCTAGCATTAGGTCGCATAGATATTTAATGTCGCTCTCATTAAAGCCTCTCCTAGTCACATCCTGGAAACCTATCCTTATCCCAGATGGATTCTCACGATTGTTCTGGTCATCATACGGAAGAAGGTTCCTATTTAATATTATATTTGCCTCTTCAAGATCTTCAGCAACCCTTTTTCCGCCACCATAATCTCTAACGTCAACAGCTAATTGATGCGATCTCGTGAAGCCGTAGCGCTCACCCAAAACTTTTAAGCCGCATTCATAGAAGTATTGCCCAGCGGTTTGCGCGTTTCTAACAGTCTGCTTAGCAAGGGCTTCACCGAAAATCTTAAGCTCTAGGGCAGCTATGCCGGTTGCTGGGAGCCTACCTAAATGTGTATTTGATGTGCTTAGCGGGAAGATTGCATACTGAACATTTTTTATAGCCTTCTCCATCCGTTCATCCCCTCTATCCGCTAAGATCACGCCGCCCTGAGGGCCTGGAAAAGTCTTATGCGTTGAAGCCGTAATAAAGTCTGCACCCTCTCTAAGCGGATCTTGAAATATTCCGCCAGCTATTAGCCCAAGCACATGTGCTGCATCATAAACTATGTATGCGCCTACTTCATGTGCTACATCTTTAAGTTCCTTAACTGGATGCGGAAATAAGAATAGGCTTCCCCCAAAGGTTACTATACCCGGTTTAGCCGCCCTAATAATCTCAGCCGATCTGTCCGGATCTATATTCATCCTATCAACATCATATGCAAGTTCTATATTCTCTAAGCCTAAAACCATGCCAGCTAAACCAGTGTAGTCATGTGATATGTGGGCTCCAGCACTTAATGGTGCAACAACCATTTTGCGGCTCTTTGTTGTTAACGATAAACCCTTAAAGGCTGCGAGGTTAGCGTGAGTTCCAGATACTAATCTAACATCAGCCCAATTACACTTAAAGAGAAGCTTCATCAAATCTGTTACAATATTCTCTATAACTGAAATGTACTTTTGCCCCTGATAATAACGCTTCCTCACATGTCCATCGAGATCGTTTTCGCCCTCAGCATACCTGCTCTCCAAATCCATGGATAATTTAAGCATCTCCCTAACAGCTGGAGACTTTAAGCCCTCGCTAGCAATAAGATTTATACACTCCTCACCACGGTAAACCTCATGCTTCTCCGAAGCATCAATAAGCTCAAGCACCAGCCTAAAGAAGTCCTCCATACTGATCACTCTAGCAGACAAATCCATAGAAAATTCAAGTGGAAATATTTATACTTAACCGATAGCGATGAAACATTTAATTAGAATTCAATTAATACTTCGCTGAGTCGAAGGAATACTGTTTTATCGCTCTAAGATGAAGGTTTTCCTTGCTATTGGCCTCTCTTTTATCTCGTGGATTAGCATTTCCATCCTATTTCCTACACCTATAGCTGGGAATTCCTCGAAGATGCTTATTGCCCTATCAAGTTTACTGGCTCTTTCAGCGAATATTGTTGCTAGGGGCTCGCCTTCAGAGATTTTGTCGCCTATCTTCTTATGTAACAGGATTCCCGCCCCCTTATCTTTTGGTGCACCAGCTAGCCTAGCAGCCTCCACTATTAATGCATTATCTATCCATAGAACTACACCATCTCTCTTCGAGCGTACAGCGAACTTTTCTGAGCCTAATGCTATATCATCCGGCTTAATATCTGGGTTCCCGCCCTGAGCGCCTATGATCTCACGCAATTTCCGTTCAGCCTTACCAGATTTTAAGATCTCTAAGGCTATGGCTTTTCCATCTCCATCGGCTTTTCCACTCATCTCTAGAAGTATGCCAGCTATGTTAACTGCCTTATCCACTAAATCATATGATTGACTTCTGCCCATTATTGTGTTCAAAGCCTCCCAAGCCTCTAGGGCTGGTCCAACCGCGTAACCTACTGGTTGCTCACCATATGTGACTGCGCATTGCACTCTTATATTCAGCCGGCGGCCAAGCTCAATAAAGTCTTTAGCCAATAGATCTGCCTCGCCAATAGTCTTTACCTTTGTTCCTCTACCAGTCGGTATATCAATTACTAGAAGCTTTGCGCCTACAGCTTTCTTCTTACTCATTATTGAAGGTAAGAGTAGAGGGTCTATTGAGAGAGGGTGCTCAACCCTAATAAATATGTCATCTGCTGGAGCCAAATCGAGCGCTCCACCCCAAACTATGCAGCCATTCGTTTTTTCAACGACCTCGCGCATTTCATTTATGCCCAATGTAACTGGCATAAGAACCTCAGCCCTATCTGCTGTTCCAGCAGCAGAAGTAATTGATCTGGAGGAGGACTTTGGTATTGTTAGCCCGAATGCTGCGATTATTGGAACAGCCAGAAGCGTTGTTTTATCGCCAGGAACGCCGCCTATAGAATGCTTATCGACTATTATGGGCTTCTTAAGTTCAAGCCTATTTCCAGTTTCAACCATAGCTAACGATAGGCTTGTTGCTTCATCTAAATCTAGCCCAAAAGTATGTAGGGCGGTTACAAACGCCGCAATCTCAATCTCACTTAGATTTCCATTAACAACATCCCTAACTATCTCAAATATTTCCTCGTAAGCTAGTTTCCTCCCACTTAGCTTATTCCTTATATAATAGACTGAGAGTGGAAAATGCGCCGCCTCAACATTAACCTCTTCATCGCCCCTTAAATTCAGGGCTCTCTTAACTTCATTATATACGCCGATATAACCTCTCGAAACGCTTTCTAACGCAATGTTAACTATGGCAGTTAACTCCCTATTAGCGCTTGATATTCTAACGCGGCTTAAACCTGAAACCCCTATATCCTCAGCATCATCCCTATTCAAAACAACTATGAATTTTCCACCAGCCTCCAAATCGAGCAACTTAACCTTAAGTTTCATTGTTTCACCCAAACATTATTAGAGTTAACAGCACCTTTAAAAGGAGATCCAAAAACTTAAAAGCTTTAATAACATCTCCCAATCTTTCATGAATAGAATCCATAATATTGGAGGTTAATGGCGAAATGAAGCTGATTTACATAGTTATTGATGGAATGGGAGACTTGCCGATAAAGGATTTAGGCGATAAGACGCCTCTGGAATTTGCTGAGACGCCCAATATGGATTACTTAGCGAGTAGGGGTAAGCTTGGACTCATGTATACTGTCGGCCGGGGTGTCGCTCCTGAGAGCGATGTAGCAGTCATATCGATTTTAGGCTACGATCCATACAAATATCACGTTGGTAGGGGCCCTCTTGAAGCTTACGGCGCTGGGTTAAGCGTGAAAGATGGAGATTTAGCGTTAAGATGCAACTTTGCAACCTTGGGTCCGGAGAGGACGATAATTGATAGAAGGGCTGGGAGAAACTTAACCACTAACGAAGCATCTAAACTTGCTGAGGCAGTTAATGGTCTAGTTAGGCTAGAATCTTATCCAGCCGACTTCGAGTTTAAGAATACTATTGGGCATAGGGGTGTCTTAGTGATTAGGAGTAAGAGACTCCCACTTTCCGGCAAAATCTCAAATACGGATCCAGCATATGAGAGGGTTGCCGGTTTAGGTGTGGCGAAGATGAATGTCCGAATGATCCTCGAGGATTGTGTTCCACTTGAGGATACGGAATCAGCTAGAATATCAGCCGCCCTCGTGAATGAGTTTATTTGGAAGAGCCATGAAGTTTTAGACCAGCATGAAGTTAATAAGCGTCGCGAAATCGAAGGAAAGCTTAAGGCTAATGTGATACTTACACGTGACGCAGGCAACGCTCTACCAAAGTTTTTCAATATAAACGAGAGATACAACGTTAAATTTGCATGTTTAGCGGACATGCCTGTTGAGAGGGGGATTGCCGGGCTTGCTGGCATGCATCTTATCGATCTTCCGCCTCCATCAGGAGACCTTATACGGGACTGCCTGATTAGGTCTGAGAAGCTGTTAAACGTCTTGGATAAGTTTGACTGCTTCTACATTCATATTAAGGGGCCAGATGAGCCTGGACATGACGGAAACTTCATGCTTAAAGCCGAAACCATATCTTTAATAGATAAGTTCTTCTTTGGGAGTATACTGAAGGAAATAAACTTAAATAACATAGTTATATGCGTAACAGCCGACCATTCAACGCCATGCAGCCTTAAAGCTCACAGTGACACGCCAGTCCCACTACTAATTTCAGGGGGTAATATTAAAAGTGATGGTATAAAAAGTTTCTCTGAAAAGGAATGTCGGCGCGGAAGTTTGGGAATCCTAGAGAATGGAACAATGTTGATGCCAATGCTAATGAGCATAATAAAGAGCGCGTGAGAGAATGCAAAGAGTTTATTAGCACCCAAAATAAAATTTATTTTGGACGGTGGGTCTTAGGCGGGGGGCTAGGGGTCCCCTGAGAGGCATAAGGCCTCGACCGTAAACCCCCTATACGACGGGCCGAGAGCTGAAGTGAGGCGTGCAAGGCCGCTAATCCAGCCAGCCTGAAACGATGAGTACCTGTCCTCTGGGGCTGGCGGTCACGGTGCACTCCTCGTAGGAGGGGTGTAACCGTGTTTGCCGGACGAACCTGGCTAGGCCCGGGAGGGAGCAACCTAAGTCTGGACGTTCAGTGCTCAGAGGGGTGCGGGTATAAGTGGAGGGCTGGTTTGGGTTTGCGGATTCTGCACGTCGAACTTCAGTGACCCACCGTCCAAAAAAGTCTATATGTTCTGGAGGATTTGGCACACTTGGCATATTTCTCCTACTGTAGGTTCCCCACATATTTTGCATTGATTTAGGCTGATTTTAGGGGTTTTATCTCTAAAAGCTTCTCTTATCCTCTCCGCTGACCTATATATCATGTACTTCATTCCAGGATGCTTCTCTTCAAGCCTATTCAGCATGCTTCTAACGTCGTTCCTTAGGGCTTCACTTGCGTATGGGCATGGATTCTCCTGAAATCTTATGCCTTTCACATATGCGTAGAGGGTCACTTCCTTTTCTAGGACTTCGCATAGAGGCTTAACTCTTGGCACTAAGCCAGGCTTCACATTATTAAAGAATGGGCCGGATCTAGAGATCCTAAATGGGTCTCCATGTATAATGTTGAGTATAAATGTTTGTATTTCATCATCTAAGTTATGCGCTGTAGCGATCTTTGTTGCATTAATTTTCCTCGCGATTGTGTTAAGCGCCCTCCTTCTTAAGACGCCGCAATATGAGCATGGCGTCAGCTTGCTCCCAATCTTTCTCGCCCTCTTAACAATTTCATCAAGCGTGTAGCCATAAAGCTCCTTAAACGATATTATGTAGTGTTCTATGCCAAGCTCCCTATAGTTTTCTAAAGCTATTTCTACGGCTTCATCCCTGTAACCTTCTATTCCCTCATCGACGGTTATTGCGCATAAAGAAGCCCTCGGAAAATCCCTTTCAATCTTTACCAGTATGTGTAGTAGGCTGAGGCTATCTTTTCCACCCGATACGGCAACAGCTATTCTATCGTTAAACTCAAACATCTTATGCTTGGATATAGTGACCCTAACTTTATCTTCAATAGACTCTGTAAAGCATTTAACACAGAGTCTCTCACCTGAGTAAAGCCTAGCGTAAAAGGCTTCTCTAACCTTGCATGCTGTGCATTTAACCATTTTTTTCTTCCTTTCGTTAAGCGCAATATAATATGCTCTTCATGTAAAATATTTAGTTACCTGTAAGAAACGTGGGCAACCTAAAATATAAAGCCCTTATATGTTAAGTTGCCAGTTTGAATTCTTTAACATAAAATATTTATTTGTTTTTTATCGCTGAGGTTAATTGAGAGTGCTGTATGGTGATTTAGAGTGGAATATGCAATAGCAACTGTTGGAAGTCACTCAGCGCTCCAGATACTGAAAGGCGCTAAGGATGAGGGGTTTAGGACTATTGCTATATGCAAGCGCGATCAAGCTTTCGTTTATAGGCACTTTGGCGTTGCAGATGAAGTGATTGAGATACCGTCCTATAGTGATTTTCACACTGTAGAAGAAGGTCTCATAAGCAGAAACGCTATACTTGTCCCACATGCATCCTTAATATCTTATGTTGATTTAAAAACAATTGAGAACATGAGGGTTATGTACTACGGTAATAGGAAGATACTGTTTTGGGAGAGCGACAGAAATAAGCAGAGGATATGGCTTGAAAGGGCTGGGCTAAATTTACCGAAGGTTTTCACTGATCCATCGGAGATAGATAGGCTTGTCATCGTAAAGTTTCAGGGAGCTAAGGGTGGTCAAGGATATTTCTTAGCGAGAAACGAGCGAGAGTTTAAGCGTAAGATTGGATCAGCAAAAGACTATACGATTCAGGAGTATATTGTCGGCATACCAGTTTACATCCATTACTTCTACTCGGTTATACGTGGAGAGCTGGAGCTCATGGGGTTTGATAGAAGATATGAGTCGAATGTGGATGGTATCGGAAGGTTACCGCCAAATATCAAGTGTAACCTAGAAATAACGTATACAATCGTTGGGAACTTTCCGCTTGTTCTACGTGAGTCTTTACTGCCAGAAGTATTCATGATGGGGGAGAAAGTTATTGAGGCTTCAAGAGAATTATGCAGCCCCGGCATATATGGTCCATTCTGCCTTGAAACAGTTGTGACGCCCGACCTAAAATTCTACGTCTTTGAAATATCAGCTAGAATTGTGGCTGGAACCAACGTGTTCATGGAAACCTCACCATACGCGCTCATTAAGCATGGTAAGCCCATGAGTACTGGGCGTAGAATAGCCCTAGAAATAAAGGAAGCAATAGAGCAGGATAGGCTAAAAGAAATATTGGGATGAAACAAAATATTGTTTGGTGGTGACGTCTGTTTGATTGAGAGGAGAGATATTCAAAAAATAGTTTCAGAATATAATTCTGAGAAAATAACGATTGGTGTTTTAGGCTCCCACTCCGCTGAGGAGGTTGGTGTATCAGCTAAGGCCTTCGGCTTCCCAACTTTAGTTGTCTGCCAAAAAGGTAGAGAGTCGCTATACGCGAAGTATAATAGGCATTTATTCGACCACGTTATTCTTTTAGAAAGGTTCTCAGATATTACTAGAGATGATGTTCAGGAAAAGATGCTGAAGTTAAACACCATATTTATTCCAAACCGTTCCTTCTCAGTTTATGTTGGGTACGATAATATTGAGGGGAAGTTTAGGGTTCCAATTTATGGAAACCGCTTCCTACTGAGGGCTGAGGAGAGGAATGCTCCTAAAAGCCAGTATTGGCTTCTGGAAAAGGCTGGTATAAAAGTGCCTAAGAAGTTTGATAGGCCTGAAGATATCGATAGGCTTGTCATAGTTAAGGTTCAGCAGAAGAAGAAACCGTTGGAAAGGGCTTTCTTCTATGCGTCGTCACCTGAAGAATACTACAGGAGGGCTGAGGATCTGATAAAGAGGGATGTTATCGATGAAGAG
>Ga0080004_1148355_pt1 | contig 26427 bp, 26 predicted proteins | sample WasSprMetagenome_FD_69207 | JGI IMG/M metagenome (GOLD analysis project Ga0080004, IMG submission 69207) | Sulfidic aquatic microbial communities from Washburn Spring, Yellowstone National Park, USA - WS (SPADES assembly) (version 2) | ecosystem: Environmental > Aquatic > Thermal springs > Hot...
CAGCGGTAGCATGTCCTGCTTCCTGTGGGCTCATCAAAATCACCTCGCCATCAATCAACTCCACCCTCTGACCGTTGAAGAAACCCATCTCTGCCATCCGATAATACTCAGCCTTGCTGAATTTCCGACGCTGGGCACTGAGTGTCAAGGCAATCGCTTTCTCCTTTGTTGCAACCATGCCTAACACCTCCTGAAGAATTTAGCCTCGCCCTCGCGAAAAATTTCGCTGACTAAAGTCGGCGCTCAAGTTCTCCGTCATCAACTACGGACTAAAGTCCGTAGCATGGTTTGCCTCATGTTGCGTCATCAGCTACGGACTAAGGTCCACAGCATGGAGTTTTCACAATTTGCAACATCAACAAATATCCATGCCACTGGCTTTAGCCAGTGGTTGATGACGGAATTCCCTGAGCGCCGAATTCATTCGGCGAATGCTAAAGTCCATAGCATGCTCCCTTGCTCCTCATCACGGCAGTAAGTCAGCGACTTTTATTTGTGCGTCGGGCTTAGCCAAAGGACTGACAGTTTCCTCAGGCAAGTAAATTCGCATGCTTTTGTATCCGAAGCCGAAGATTTGCTCCGGCATGGGCACAGGTTCGCGAAAAACTTCCAGCCTCCTCTCCCGCAAGTTCAAAAGCCAATACTCAGGAATGCCCGCCTTCGCATACAAACTGCTTTTGACATTTCGGTCATAGTCAACGGAAGTCAAAGCGACCTCGACGATTAGGACAGCAGTCTTAGGGTGCGAAGTGGCGTAATCGCGACGCTGCCCCGGCACAACAGCGACATCAGGTTCAGGTTCGTGAACTTCGCCCAAATCCAAAGGTTGTTGCACTCTGATGGTGAACCCTTCAGAGAAAACTGCTTGCAGTGCGTCTGCAACCAAGCCGACAGCGGTAGCATGTCCTGCTTCCTGTGGGCTCATCAAAATCACCTCGCCATCAATCAACTCCACCCTCTGACCGTTGAAGAAACCCATCTCTGCCATCCGATAATACTCAGCCTTGCTGAACTTCCGACGCTGGACGCTAGAAACTGCAACTTGGACCCTCTTTTCCACTGTGACCATTTCGGTCACCTCCCAGCAAAAATTTGTCGCAACAGTTCCCGTAAAGGTGACTTTCACCGTTCCTCAACTTCTGCGTCAAAAGAAAACAGCGGCAACGCCAAAGAAGCACAAATTGCACGGAGGTGCATGGAGATGATGAGACGCATCGCGCTTGTGACTTTGCTGGCAGGGGCGTTGGTGGGCATGGCACTATCTCAACCTCCCGCAGGAGGGCGGAGGGGTCAGGGAGGTCAACCTCCCGGTCCGCCAATGGGTGCTCCAATGATGTTTGCTCGTGGCGGTCCAATGATGATGCTCTTTCTGCTCAACAACCCTCAAGTCCAACAGGAACTGAAACTCACCGAAGAGCAGCGTGACAAAGTTTCGACTCTCAGCGAACAACTTCGTGAAAAGTTCCGGGGTCTCGGTCAAGAGTTGAGAGGGCTTTCCCCCGAAGAGCGCGAGAAGCGAGTCCAAGCGGTGAACGAAGAAGTCGAAAAGGAACTGGCTAAAGTCCTGAAGAAAGAGCAACTCCAAAGGCTCAAGCAGATTGCACTTCAAGTTGAAGGTTTGGCTGCGCTGGCACGACCAGAAATCGCCAAGCAGGTCGGACTTACCGAGGGACAGCAACAACAGGTTCGTGAAATCTTGAGGGAAGCCAACGAGAAGCGACGAGCGCTCTCCCAACAAGGACCTCCCGCTGACCGGCAGGCTATGTTCCGAGAGATGCAAAAAATCCGAGAATGGGTTGATGAGCAAATCGGCAAACTCTTGACAGAGCAGCAGAAGAAAAAGTGGCAAGAATTGATTGGCGAGCCGTTCAAACTGGAGTTCCGCCCCTTCGGCGGTCCGAGAGGGCAATGAACTGAATTCCGAGCAAGTGAACTCAAAACGCCGCAGGGTTTCATGCCCTGCGGCTTCTTCTTTTTATTCGCGTTTTACCGTTCACCGAGCGCCATCCCAACCAATGCGGCAGGGACGGTAATCATAGCGCTCCAGTGATAAGGCAACAGCGAGTGAAGGTCGTAAGGGATGAAAGCGGCACTTTGAGCCAACACGCCCAAAACCAATCCATTCAGCGCCCAATGACCGAAAGTTAGTGGGCGAAGCCAAAAGGCAATGTGGACAACGACAAGACCCTCAAGGATTAGCATGGGAGGGCTATAGGGCAAAATTGCCAGAACAGTCCATCTCGGCAGAAGAGACCTCATCGCCGCGATAATCGTGCCCGCCAAAATCCCACCAACGAACAAAACCGCAAGCGTTGCTTTAACCTTGTCCCATTGCATCATCGGTCACCATCCAACACTTTTGAGTCTCTCCCACGCTGCCCTTATTTCGTCGCGCAACTGCTTTTGCCTTTCCATTGAAACGCCAAGTAACTGCAAACCTTGCGGGAAATCGGCTTTGTGCTTCAAAATCACCACATCGCCTTGAACAGCAATGATGCCGTAATCAGGGCAAGTCAGGGTGTGAAGCACCAAAGTTTCGTGAGCGTCAACTCCGAGTGGCCAGTAACTACTTGGTCGGGCTTTCAAAACGATGAAGTCAACAGGTTGCTCACGCATTCGCTTGTGGAACTCGTCAACGGGTATCGGTTTGGCTCTCGTCTCAATTTGCTGCTTGAGTGCTTCAACTGACGGACCAAAGGCTACCTGCTGGAATGGGTTTGGGAACATGTAAATTCGCTTGCGATGTGCCAGCGGAGGCACTAAACTCGTCGGTGCTGTGATGCTGGCATCGGGTGGGATGTGGCGGTTCAAGAATTCAACGATAACTTTCGCCTCTTTTGGTGGGAGCATATCACTCGTGAACCTTTGAACGACCGGAGGTCCATACCTGTATGCGCTGAAAACAACGCAAATGCACCAAGTGAGCGCTAAGAGAACTTGCCACCGCCGATGTAAAGGTTTAGGAAGTTCATCGCCCACCTGCAACAGTCTCTTCCATCCCACCACGCTGGCGACAGCCAACCAAGGCAAAATCGTTGACGCATACTGGTAGCCCAACTCACGAAAAGTCACCCGCTCGTTTAAAGCGATGAGGGCGTAGTTGGGTAAACCGAAGAGCAAAATTTCGGGCGCTAAAAGCGGAAAGAAGGCGAAGGGGAAAAGGAGCAAGAGCGGGTAAACTCCGGGTGCAGTTGAGTGACCTTGACAAAGAACTAACTCCCTCAGCGCTTCCAACGGACGGGTCAAGATGCCCCAGACTATGCCCAACGGCGTTTTGCCCCAACGAGAGTAAAGGGCAAGGTAAGCGGAATGTTCAACTCCCGCAAAGAAGGGCATCAACCTCAAGACAACAGCAATCCAACAAAGACCCCCTGCAACTCCCCACCATGCCCATTTTTGCTTGCGAACGACGGCTGCGTAAGCGCTGAGCATGAGAATGACAAGGGAAACCTCTTCCTTGCAAGCCAAAGCGAAAATCGCTGCAACTGCAAAAACTTTTGGTTTTCCTTCGTCGGCAGCATCCATCGCCCAGAGGACAAACGGGATGGAGAGCAAGACAGGGTGAAAGTCAAAAAGCAGCATCGTGAAAAGTGCTGGGTGCAAAAGGTAACCGATGGCGATTACCGCTGCGAGCCAATCTTTCTGAGTGTGCCTTAAAGCCATTCGGTAAATTGGCAACGCCCCCGCCGCCAAAGCAAAAGTTTGAGCCAGAAACAGCCAGAAGGGATGAGCCCAAATGCGGTAAGGGATGGCGATGAGGTAGAGGATGGGAGTAAAGTGGTCACCGAGGATGTTCATGCCGCGAACGGTCACGAAGGGTGTCTCCCCATGCGCCATCAACCAAACTGCCTGCTGAAAAATGCCCAAGTCAAAAGCGTAAGCACCCAATTGCTCGTAACGGCGAATTTGAAGCCAGAGGAGGTAGATTGCGAGTACGATGCAAGTGAGCAAGGTGAAGCCAAAAGCCAAACTCAGCCTTGTCTTCATCCTTTTCCACCACAACTTCGTTCAAAATTGCATCAAAAGCTCAAATTAGTGTTGCTGCTGCGAGGAGCGGAGAAGTCCATCCCAGCGACATCCAAGAACCAGTTGCCAGTTGTTTCATCCCATCTTAACCACAAGAAATATCGCCAAGGCGGGTCTTCGGTCGGGTGTCTGGCGCGGAAACGAATTTCAGCGTAAAGGCATGGCGCTTGCTTTTCTCCCGGAAAAATAGTCTGCCGAGAGAAAACGATTGCTTGTTGAGATTGAGTTCTAATCACACCCATTGCCGTGCCGACATCTATGGGTTGCTCTGATTGAAAAATACGGATGTGCACGGTTTTGGGAGCGATGGCGTCCCACACACCAGCCTTGTTGTAGTTAAAAAGCCAACTTGCCCTGAACACCTCGACATCCTCTTGAGGCGGCCACTTCTGAAAGCGGCGTGCTATCTCTGCCAAAGTTTTGCGACCGGCTTCGTCAAAATATTTCGTGGTTGCGAACATTTCCCTAAATCCTTTAAGGCGTTCTGAATTAAAAGCTCCTCGTCGCTCCTGCAAGTAGCCTAAAAACTTCTCCCAATCGCCATCTCGGTAAAGGAAAAGCAATTGGACAATCGTGTCGTAAAGGCGCTCTCGCTGGAATTCAGAGATGCTAACTTCTGTCTTGAGGTTACCTTGTTTTTCAAGAATTTGGCGAATTTGGTTAGGGTCACGAAGTTCAACAAACTCCTCCTCAGCCCTCCTCACAAGAATTGCCAGAACCAAAACGGCTACCAGTGCTAATAAAGTTCCCCCAAGCAGAAACATTCTTCTCCGCACTCTGACCACCTTTCTTCTTTACAGCGCTACTTTCTCACAAATAGGTTTGAGTTCAAGCGCTCACAGGCACGAACAGGTGGGAGAACCATTAACGCAACCACATGTTGCCGATTGACCTGGTTGGCATGAAACAGAGCAGCTTCCGAGAGGACACGAAACCGAGCAAGACGAACCACCGCCTCCACCACCATACTGTTGATAAGCGATCTGGGCTACCGCACCGATTAATACTGCCACCATAAAGGTCAACAACAACCGTCGCTTCTTCATTTTTGGGCACCTCCTTTTGGTTTCCTTCAACCCCACTTCATTTAATTGCACCGAACGGCGAATTTTATTCACGCATCCACCAACACAGGTGTTCCAAGCCATTGTCCCGTCCGTCGCCACCAAGTCAGTTTGATTAGAACATTTGCTGCTTCAAAGACAATGTTTTGCGACATTTTTGAGCGACCCAACTGCCTCTCCCGAAAAGTGATAGGAACTTCCACAACTTTCAAGCCCTCCCAAACCGCTAACGCAGTGCTCACAAACTGAAAAGCATAACCATTAACTTTCAATCTCTCCAACTGCAATTTTTCCAACGCTTTCCGCTGGAACAACCGAAAGCCGCTGGTGCTGTCTCGGATAGGCAAGCCCAACAAAATTTGCACCAGCCAGTTGGCGCAACGAGACAAAATTTTCCTCTTCCATGCCCCAACCAATAACTTTTCCGCCAGCGATATATCGTGACCCGATAACAAGGTCAGCGCCGCCCTGAATTGCTGACACTAACAACGGCAATGCTTGCGGGTCATGGGACAAATCGGCATCCATGTAACCTAACACTGAAGCCCCTTCAGACAAAGCAAACTGTAACCCTGCAACTACTGCCGATGCATAGCCCAACTTGGCGGGACGGCAAAGCAGGTGAACTCGCTCATCGCTTCTGGCAACCTCGCAAACAATTTTTGCTGTCCCGTCAGGCGAGGAATCGTCCACAATGACCAAATAAGCCGAAGGGATGGCATCCAAAATCCAGCTCATCAACTGAGCAATGTTTTTCGCCTCATTGTAGGTCGGGATGATTATCCAAATCTCACCGGACAAGTTCATGACGCCGCACCTTTTAGCGTTGCTTCTCGGTCAGACTTTAATCACCAAGCGTTTCAATTTCTCTACCGCTTCCCGTTTCCATCGGTTCACTGTGGCTTGGCTTATGCCCAGTTCGTTGGCAACTTCTTGCTCCGTTAAGCCGTCGATGAAGAGTCGCTCCAGCAGATAGTGTTCTTTGGGTTCAAGACGAGAAATCAAATCCCTCACCTCAACCCGCCACCAAAACATTGCCTCAGCGGAAATATCTGCCATTTCCTCAACGGTTATTTCGTCTGCCTCGCTGACATCCTCGCCACTTGGCTGGTTGCAGGGGCAACAACGGGAAGCGAACCTCCATTCCTCGCGGTATCGCTGCAGCAGTGCTGCTTTAATGCGACCTTTAACGAACTGGCTTACGGGAATTTTCCTGTGCGGGTCATGGGAACAGGTAGCAGCCCATCCTGCCAACAGCGCAACTGCTCTCATTTCATCGCGCCAATCCTTTTCCGACCAGTTTGGCGGCGTTTTCCATCGGCTAACTTCGCACAAGCACTCCTCAACCCAATTCATCAACTCAACGGGGTGCTTCACCGTCTTGGCGCATAAGCCATCACCCCTATAGTCTTTGCTTTTCCACAGCAGCGAAAATTGGCAATTCCAACAATGGCTGCATAGGGAAGTTTGTTTCAAAAACGATTTTGCCACTGTAACTTGGGATTGTGAAACTCCGGAAGGCACTTTTAGCCGAGCAAGCCAGATAACCCCATCTTTGACCTCAACGACCTTCACAAATTGAGGGAAAGACCTCAACTTCAATTTGATGGGCTTACCTGCTCGGTTAACGATGTGGAACTCTAAGTTTTTGCTTTCTCCCGGTGCTACCATCCCAAAGTTGAGAAAACTTGGCTCAGTGTCTATCACACCTTCAACCAATGCCTTGAAAAGCAGGATAATTTCCCGCCTAAGAAGCCCTTCCAAGCGAAGTTTGATTTTACCGTCACGCCAACCGGGAGAGTGTTTTGGTCGGAAAGTGACTTGCAATTGCAATGTTGTATCGGCATTGGCAGGATGAGAGACACTCACTTCAGGCGGCGCTTCCACATCGGCAATTTTGAAGACCTTCCCAGTCAACCCTTGAAGGGAGACAGTGCGAGAAGTCACCCCCCCAGTAGCACTGTGCCGAAGTCAAGGAAAGCGGGCGTGACAGCAACTTCCCGTCGGACAGAGCCAATCAAGGTGACAGCAGGAGTGAAGGTTGCTCCGGAGGGATTGGTAAGAACGAAAGTTAATTGGGCACGAAATTGGTCAGGAAGTTGTTCTGTCCGCACACCAAAAGCGAGGGAAACATTTGAGCGCGGTGCAATAATCTCGGGCAGTTTCTTTTGCTCAAAGAAACAGCCACAGACTGAATAATGCACCCTCACTAAACGCAAAGGTTGTTCGGCTCGGTTAATAAGGTTGACGCTAAAGGATGCGTCATTTCCCTCTACCATCTTTCCCAGTCTGACAGTATGCGGCATAACCCTCACTGGCGCATTCATCCACGCCACCAACGAAACTCCCTTCACACCCATGTAACCGACCGTCAATCCGAGAACAGCCACCAAACCGTAGTGCCATCGGAACATGACTAACAGCCTCCACCAATCAATTCACTGCCGAGCAGTGTAATTCAGCAGGACGATATCTACCTTGCCTTGGATTTCACCCTTTTGGACGGTGATGATCAGTTCATTAGGGAAAATGTCTCGGTGTGCGGACATAGCCCGTGAGAGGGAAGAACCTTGAGAAACAGTCTTGAGGACATCTTCCCAAGCCCTCTTAAGACGAGGATGAGTTGCTCTGTTTACTGCTTGTTCAATAGCATAAGTTAAAGGCATCCCTTGTTGAATGGCAATTGCCAGTTCGTTTAAAGTATCGTTAACCTCTTTTGGAGATGGGAGTGGTCCTCGGTTTTGAAACCTCCAGAGCCATACAAAGAAGCCTACAGCAATCCCAGTCAGCAAGCATAATAGAAAACTTCTCCGTCGCATTTTGCTCCCCCCTCAACAACGAACTAGTAGTAAGGAGGTTGAGGCCAAGGATTGTTCGGGATACACCCGCATGTCCGGCCAGTTGAACCAATAACACCACAGTGCTCGGTTGGTTGACACCCTCCAGAAGGGCAAGGGGCTGTTGAGCTTGCGCATGAAGTAGATTGTCCTACTGCTGGCAACGGATAGCGAGCAAGCATTACTCCTAAGACTATCCCAACGAAGAAAATCCCTAACATTTTGCTGACTGGCTTCCTTTTCACTGCCTTCTTCATCGTTGAACACCTCCATTCCTTAACATTGCCTTTCTCAGTCACCCATTAATTAAATTGCACCGACCCACGAATTTTATTCACCGACCTTGTAGCCTAATTGCTGCAAGGCCTTCTTAGCCTGTTTTCTGACTTCAGGATGTGTGTCATTAAGCAGTGGGAGAATTGAAGGGATAGCATTTTTAGTCTTCAACCGAGCCAGCGCCTTAATTGACAGTGCCCTTATATACCAGCATGGGTCTTTAAGCCCATCAATTGCGAAATGGTAGGCTTCCTTCCTTTGCTCTGGGTCAGGGCTCCAAGAGAGCAGGTAAATAGCGTCGCCCCTGTGGTCCCTCCAAAGGCAATCGCCTTCCTTCATCTGGGCAAGTTGACGGAGGAATCTAAGTTCTTTGGAGTTGTATGGTCGGCTTCCGTTTAGGGCTATCATGTCTATGATGAACTTCTCCCTTGCCCTGTATGTTGGGTCATTCAATGGGTCATTAGACCACGGTGTTGCCTTAACTTCTCCCATCATTGCCTGCTTGCCTAAGCCTTTCCATATCAGAAAAGTGAGAAACAAACAACAACCAACAGTGATTAACGCCAATACTGCTCTTCTCTTCAAACTCTGTCCCTCCTGTTTTAATTCATTATTCATAACACTGTAACTTACATGCATTTCTTTGATCAGGAGGACAATTTTGATCACAACAAATCCGACAATCTGGTGCACTCTTTTTACCATATAACCTTGGGCAATCCCAACAATTAATAGCCACTGCCTGCACTGTCAACACTACCAAAATTACCGCTAAAATGAATATCAGTTACATCATCCATATCCTCTTAATACCCCAGCACCTGTATCCATTAATTAAATTGCATTAGATTTTATTCATCGATCATATGTCTAAGTGTTACTAAGTTTTTAGGCTTTCCAATAAATTTTTGGGATAAGAAGCATAGGACAAAGAATTGCTTATTCTAAGATTAAGCCAAATTTGGCGGATAGTTTGTTGAAGCGGGGACTTAGGCTTTATTTCATCAATACCTAAAAGATTCAAACCACGATAAAAATTGGCTTTTCGCCTAAGGATGATTACATCCCCTTTGATGGCTATCACCCCATAATCTGGACATGTTAGAATGTCAAGTGCTAACTTATCGTAGGCTTCCATTGACAAAGGTAGGTAATTTGTCTGAGCCTTGAGAACAATGAAGTCAACGGGTTTTAAACGCATCTGGTAGTGCAACTGCTGGGTCGTTAACGGGTAAGATTGGACTTCTTTCTGTTGCCTAATCGCTTCTACAGAAGGTCCCCACAAAAGTGGGTAAAAGGGGTTAGGAAGCAAGTAAATGCGGTGGCGATGAGCCAATGGTGGCACCAATTGGGTCGGGGCGCTGACGCTGGCGTCGGGAGGAATGAAACGGTTTAGGAAAGCAACAATAGCAGTCGCCTGCTCCGCCGACAAAGCATAAGCATTATGATAACGGATAATAGGGAAGCCATAACGGAAAGCACCAAACAAAAGGCAAACAATCCAAGCGATTGCTATCACAACTTGCCAACGACGCCATAGTTTAGGTGACAGGGCATTACCAAACTGTAGGAGCCGCTTCCACGCCAGGATTGACGCAAACATTAACCAAGGCATGATCAAGGCTGAATAGTGGTAACCCAAATGATGCATAGCAGGGCGATCACTCAACACCAAAAGCAAGTAGGTTGGTAATCCGAAGGCAAGGATGTCCGCTGACCACAGAGGTAAGAACGCTAAAGGCGACAGCAACAAAAGTGGATATTCATCAGCCACCATTGCTTTTAGCACTTTGACAGGATGGGTAAGGATGCCCCAGATGATTTCGGTGGGTGTTTGCCCCCATTGGGCGTAAAGGGATAAGTAAGCGGAACGCTCTACACCACCCAACAAGGCCATAAGTTTCATTGAAAACCACAACCATGCCAAATTGACGAGTAAGCCCAACCACGCCCATCGGCAACGCTTGACGATTGCTCCATAAGCGCTCAGGCTTGCCAAAATAAAAGCGATCTCTTCCTTGCACAGCACACCGCCGCAAATAGCTATAAAAAAGGGCTTTGAGAGACCTCGCTCAATCGCATACATTGCCCAGAGCACGAAAGGGACGGAAAGCACGACGGGATGGAAATCAAAAAGCAGCATAGTGAAAGTTGCTGGATGGAAAAAGTAACCGACAACTATCAAGGCAGCAGCCCATGGCTTTGCCGTTTCATGAAGGGTAAGGCGATAAATTGGTATTGCACCTATTGCCAAAGCCATAGTTTGACCGAGAAACAACCAGAAAGGGTGCTCCCAGAGGCGATAGAAGGGAGTGAAAAGATAAAGGATTGGTGTGAAATGGTCAGCGAAGATATTCATGCCCCGCAGGGTCACAAATGGTGATGTTCTCTGTGCCAGCAACCAAACGGCTTGTTGGAAAATACCCAAATCAAAAGCGGAAGCACCAAGACAGGCAAAACGGCGCATTTGCAACATTATGAAATAAACACTGAAGACAAAGGATATTGAAAGAACAACCCATACACATTTTCCCTTGCAAAAAGGCAATAAAGTATTAATTGCTTTCAAGGCTCATCTTCACCCACTTTCTTATCTTTACCGCAACATACTTCGCGATCTGGATTTTGGACAAAACCAATAATCGGCAACCGCAGGAAGGGTTGTTTACTATCTGTCGTTTCAATATAGACATCCCCCTTAATTTCTTCACCACCTTCAGCTTTCCTCAAATCTAATTTAACGAAAACTTCTACACCTGCCTGATGGGGAATGACGCTGACAGTTGCCAACTGACAATCCGACCATGCTCTTTTGATGCTTGAAAGATACAGACCTTTAATAATGAGTCTACGGATCAGTTGCTCACCTTTATTCGCGAACCCGAAAAAGAATTCGGTGTCGCTCAATTGCCACTTGCAAGTAACTTCTGCCCGGATAGGCACATCAATGAAAGGACGCTCTGGAAGGGATGTGTAAATATAAAGCCGTTCATAAATTTTGCCTGCTGGTGGGTGAACTAACGCTACACGGATGGCAGGTTCATCACCTTCTCTAACAACGCAGGCTTTGACATATTCACGAGATGTCTCCAGACGGGTGATGCGGACCTTTCTGCCACTGGTGTTTTTCAAGAGCAACATGATGGATTTTTGTCGCCAAGGTTCTATGCGACCAAAGTCAATTTTACTGGGCGAGGGCATGAGCAAAGGGTTGACATCTGCTTGCAAGCACAAGTTGATTGGATTTCGAAAGCCCTTTAAGTAAATTTGGAGCATTTGGTTGACATGCCCCACAAATCCTGTTGGCAAAAAACGGACGGTCAAAACACCGAATTCACCAGGACGGAAACGAAGCGATGATAGGTTAGCGACGGTGCAGGCACAACTTGAGGTGATGTTCTCTATAACTACTTCTTGTTGACTGGCATTAAAAAAACGAAAAGTCACTTCTACTGGGGCTCCCCACGAAACTTCTCCGAAGTTATGGATGGTTTTGTCAAAGCGAAGTGGTAAACCGTCCTGAAAATGAGCGCGGGAATTAAAATTCCAGTAAGCGATTACCCCAATAATGCTGAAGGGAATAACAACTGCTGTCCATCTCATCCTTCTTTCTACCTCCCTTTGTGCTTTCGCGTTCGTAAGTTAAGTCCTTTGCATTTTATAAAATCGCCGAACCATGTAAAGGGAAATCACTGTTAGGATCAATCCTACACCTGCAATGAGATAGCCTACCCAAGTCGCCTTACCTATCGGCGTTTCGTAACCCATCCATCTTGGGTCTTTGAGTAACTCGCGATTTCTTGCCATCTGGAACAGTTCTTCGTCGGTAAACTGGCGATGACCTTGAATGTAAACCAGAGGAGGATTAAAACGGTTATCTTGAACAAAGGCACCAACTGGAATGTCATAGAGCTCAAAAATTTTATCTGTAAGTGGGGTATTTAACTCAATTTTTTCTACTTCATATATATCCTGATACAAAAGCGATTTTCTTCCTGATGGGTAACCATATACCTTGACAAGTAATTTTGAAGGGTATAAAAAACCTTGTTGTTGCCGATATGAAATTTGTGCTTCTAAAACCATTTGCTTTCTTTCATTAAAAGTTTTGATATTAACAGGTTTATAACTATTCTGCAAATCAACTTTAATTTCACTATATACTTTAGGATTGTTTATTTTCCGTGAAAGGATGATTGCATAATTATCAGTTAATTTACTCAATTGAAGAATACTTGATTTTGTCATACATTCCCAGAATCTTCCTCTTAAAAGATGTAATTCCCAGCTTAATGGATAATTTGGTAAATCTCTGAAAACTGAATATTTAATCGAATATTGATCACTTAGATCTTTTGTGAATGATACTCTCATCTTCTTTGTAAAAATCTCTTTACAATATAAACTACCCCTTTGACCTTCTCTTATAAACCTATGATTGATGTTATCAAAAATAAAAAGTACTTTTTCTTCTTGCTTAGGGTTTAATTTTAGTTGCTTACTGATCTCTAATTCTATTCGAACTTTTTGTGGATCTTTAACATGTTTTCGTAATAATTGTTCATTTAGATTTGAAGGTTTATATTCACGTAATATACGAAAATAGACCTTACCTGAGAAAAGGCATTCTTGATATGTTGATTTTAAAACAATCTCCCATACCCCTTCTGAAGACCATACTAATGTGTTGGTTAAAAGCAAAGATATTCCAATTAACACAATTTTAATTTGAATTTGTTCTCTCATCCTATAACACCCCCCTTAAATTAACAAACAGAGGGGCAAGCAAAGCACCGCTTGCCCCCTTGATGTCGGTCTTAAGGGCAAGGCAAAGTTATGTAGTGAGTTTGCTGCCCGCCCGTGTTTCCATATCTAGGGTCTCCCCCTGGGCATGTCCATGTCCTCCCACCGTCTGTAGAAGTGCAAGGCTTCCATGAATAAGTAGGGTCTGTCCCATAAGGCTTGCATAAGGTTCTCCTCCAAGTTTGCACACAAGTATCCGGGAATTTATAAGCGATGCACTTCCATATTCCATCTTGCTGACTCTGAAAGCAACTACTCCAATTACCCCATCCACCCTCTACTGCTTCCAGGTAAGGGCACCCACCTGTTTGAGCATCCACAATTCGTGAAATGCCTGCCATTATGAGCATCACGCCAACCAAACCGACGAGCAGCCATCGAGAGACCAAGCCTAATTTCCGCATCGCCAGACACCTCCTAACTTGGTTTGTGGCAGCCTTTTCGGGCACCCATTAATTAAATTGCAACGACCCAAGAATTTTATTCACGGTGTTTAGTTACAAATCGGGTTTACCGACGATGGGTTCAATTTCCCAGCCATTTCGCGGCCAGTGGTAGTCCCAGCCTTGTCCAGTCCACCAAGCGGCGCGTTGCAGGATTTGACCGACGCTAACCATCTTGGCGTGTCCGTCAAGGAAAGAAAACTGCATGCCTGCTGAAGGGCTCCATTCGGGTTGACCTGTTGCTTGGTTTTGACTCAACTCCTGCCGATGGTAAACGCCCAATTCGTGGAAGGAGAAAATGCCTGCAGGTTGAGTGAACATCGCCAGCCGGGGGACATGACCGCGAACCCATTGAACCAAAGGCTCTGTAGGGCAAAGCCAATGAAAGCCAACAACGAAATAGTGGCGATAATGGTATGAAGTCCATCGCTTGCCTAAAGCGTAATTTGGCAGCGTTTGAATTTCATTAGGGTCGCTGGGACATTGCCAAATCTGACCGTTTTTGCTGTATGGCAAAAGTTGATCACCATAAGTTCGGACACCGTTGAACGGTTCGTGCCCCTCATAAACTTCGGCGCATTCGTCCATTGACAGCAAATTGGCATCTGGGATAGGAAATGCCTCATCCCAATCGCTGACATACTGCTCAAAAGCCATCCCAATTTGCCTTAAGTTGCTGAGACAGTTTAACTGCCTTGCGCTCTCCCGCGCCCGCATGAGAACGGGAAGCAACAACGCTGCCAGCACTGCTATGACAGCGATGACAGTCAACAATTCAATGAGGGTGAAACCTTGCTTTCTCATTTTCAATCGCCTGCCTTTCGATTTGCCTGCCCATTAATTAAATTGCACCGAACAGCGAATTTTATTTATCGACCTCCGTGCCTAATTGTTCAAAAGCGCACTCCTCGTTGTAGGTGTTTGTTGCGAACAGTTGTTCTTAACACCAAAACTCTCACACGCTACTTGTTGTCTAACGAACAGGGTTCCGTGGTCAAGTGCACCGCAAGTGAGGAGGGATTGAGGATGGGTATAGACAAGTTCGTTCTACCAGAAGGACCTTTTGAGCCGACTTGGGAATCCCTTAGGAATTATCAAGTCCCCCAATGGTATCTCGATGCCAAGTTCGGCATCTTCATCCATTGGGGTCTATACTCGGTGCCTGCCTTCTACAGTGAGTGGTATCCCCACTTCATGTATGTCAAGGATTCGCCGGTATACAATTATCACATCCAGCACTACGGTCCTCTAACGAAGTTCGGCTATAAGGATTTCATTCCACTCTTCAAAGGCGAAAAGTGGGATCCTTACGCTTGGGTTGAATTGTTTAAGAAAGCAGGGACAAAATACATTGTCCCAGTTGTTCAATTTCATGATAGTTTTGCCATATATGATTGTCCATTCACTCTTTGGAACTCTGTCCGAATGGGTCCGAAAAGGGATGTAGCAGGCGAGTTGGCAAAGGCAGCGAGAGAAAACGGGCTTCACTTTGGCGTTTCTTATCATTTTGCCGAGCATTGGTTCTTCTTCCATCCCGGAAAGTTGATAGACTCCGATGTCAATGACCCTGAATATGCTGATTTCTATGGTCCAGCACAGCCCGAGGACACATCCCCAGATGAAGCCTTTCTTGACCACTGGCTCGAACGCCTCATTCACCTCGTTGACATATACAAGCCCTCACTTGTTTGGTTTGATTGGTGGATTGCTGAGAGGAAGTCAGTCTTTGAACCTTACCTTCGATTTTTTGCTGCTTATTATTACAACCGAGGACACCAGTGGGGCGAAGGAGTCGTAATCAACTATAAGCATGACGCTTTTCCTGAAGGGACAGCAGTTTTAGATGTAGAAAGAGGTCAACTTGGTGATATTAGCCCATTTTTCTGGCAAACAGATACTTCAATCTGCCGTAAGTCTTGGTGTCATATTAGAGATCACGATTATAAGTCACCAGAACACCTCATTCGCCAACTTGTCGATATAGTTAGCAAGAACGGTTGTTTGCTCCTCAATGTTGCTCCTCGCGCTGATGGCACAATCCCTGAGGAACAACAGGAAATCTTGATGAAAATAGGGGATTGGCTTTCTCGTTATGGGGAAGCCATTTATGGAACTCGTCCTTGGGTTACCTATAAAGAAGGACCGACGGATTTCCCTGCAGGTTCTTTTGTGGATGGTCAGGAAATTGAGTTCACTCCACAAGATATCCGCTTTACTCAGAAGGGCGATTACCTTTATGCCATATTCATGAACAGCCCCGAAGGAAATCAACTTGTGATAGAGTCTCTCGGGGCTGATAAGCCGTATTCTCAAGACATTAAAGAGGTAGAATTGCTTCCTCAAGGAGAGAAACTTAATTGGCGAAAAGAGAAAGAAGGACTGTTCATTGAACTGAAGAGGAAGCCCGAGGACAAAATCTTCGCCTTAAGACTGAAAATAAAGTGAGGAGGGCGAGAAAGATGACGAAAATTCTCCGAAGGGCTTTATTGGTTTCCTTCTCTTTTTCGTTACTCATTAGCGTAGGGGTGAGGCTTATGAGAGCAAATGAAGAGGCGAGAGAGTATGTCTTCGGCTATTTGATCCTTCCCGTTGAAGGCGGTGTTGACAGAAGTTACGGGTATGGATTCTCCATGTATGTTCCTGCTTGGCCACTTCTCATGCATTACCCCGGACACAACTTCCAATCAGGACTGCCCAGCACTTGGATGTTCGCCCAAGATTCCCCTGTTTATTCCGACATTGAGGGAGGACTCGGATGGTGGAGGGACACAAGGTTTCCTACAGAAACGCCTAAGTTCATAATGGGAGGTGTTGGACCAGATTTTTCCGAGGTAGCAAATGGTCCCGGTCGTGGATGGGGAACTTGGGAAGAGCCAAGAGGTCTTTATGGTGTTGCCCAACTCAGTAACCGTCTCCTTTTCCCTTTGGATGGTCTGCGGATAAAGGATGGGGCAAAGGGAGAATTACTCGGCTACGGTTACCTCAACCTTCCCCTCACCGAACCGAAAGAAAAAACCAACGGCAAAAATGTCCCCACGGGAGGAAATTGTTGGACTCTCTTCATAAACGCCAACAATTTCAAAGGTCCTGTTGCCTTCTTCCTTCCCTATTTTTGGTCCAAGCACGGACTCAGGAACCCCAATTGGGTCGGTCGTCTCCTTGACAGCAAGCCGGCTGATCCAAATAGGGCTGTTCAAATGGAAACTCAATGGATTCCTTGTCGGGTAGCAAAAGACAGTAAAGGTAACCTCTATGCACGCATAGCGGAGGTCTTGTTCCCCATCAACCACGATGGAGTTACTGTTCTCCTGCACAGGGATACGGTCTACAACGAGAAAGCGCTATGGGAGTCGGTTAGAGATTGGTTTTCTGGAGGTCGTCCAAGCAGTGGCAGGGTAGACATCAAAGGAGCTTATGTCCGCAGGATAAAAGGGAGAGGTTACAGCACTTGGGAAATCAGAATTCCCACAGGAGAGGGCAACAAGGAGATGAGAGCACCCTTGGACTGGGAATCCTTTGCCACCCCCCATAGTCATTGACGAATACACTTATGGATACAAGTGGAATTACAAATTTGTGAGGAAATACCGCAATTTTGTCATTCTTCCGGAATTTTATCGCTTAGAGAACGCTGATGACCCGAAGAGAGCAAAATGGGTTCCGATACTGCCAGAAGAGGTTCCTCCTGAAACTCGTTTGAAGGAAGTAAAGTTTACTCGTCCCGTTGAACCTGAGCCAGAGCCATACACTACTCCGATAGATGACCCGAAGAGTTGTTGGAGAAATCCGGGACCGGTGGCAGGACCTTTCAAGGCGTATCTTGGAGACGGAAGCGTTGTCACTTACTACTGGTATAGGTTTGCAGACCAGCCAGCACTTTTGAATGCTGACTTAACGAAAGAAGAGAGGGAGGAGATGCAGAGGAGGGTCGAACTGATCCACAAATACTGGACGAAGGACCGAGAATATCTTCCTTCTCCGACGGTGGGCAAACTTGTTGACCTTGATCCAGCCCAGATAGTGAAGCCGCCTAAGGGTTTTGAGGTCGGATATGTCCCAATTGTCGTTCGCCAAGAATTAGCGAAAGAAAAACCGGCGAAGCAAGGGCGATAAGAGCCTTGCACAAGTTCACAACTTCTCCCACAACTGCTTCAAGGCTTTCAGCGAAAGTTGTGTGACCTTTGGGGTAGCGAACCAGTGCTTATAGAGGCGAACCTGTTGATGGAAAGTTTTGAGAAGTCGCTTTGCTCTCTTGACAGTCATTCGGTCTGGCCCTTCGCCTGCATAAAGGACAGCAACCGTCAAGTCAGCAAGTTCTCGGAAAGCTTTCTTGCCTAAGACTGGAAACCGAGGCGTTTGGGCGCAAATTTCAGCGTTCTCCCAAGGGGTGGCGTTAAGTTGCAGGTTCAAACCTGCCTTGCGTCCCATTTGAACTGCCATCAAATAGCAATTGGCTATAACCTGCCATTTCGGTCTTGGCTTGTATCTCTCCCAAGTCCTTCGTCCCAGTTGCCACATTGTCGGTATCATGCCCAATAGCCACAAAATTGCGACGAACCACCAGATTATGTTGGGGCTGGCAAAGGAAGCGCGATACCTTCTGGCAAGCCATCTTTGCAAAAATTCCCACAAGACGAAGCCTCTCCTGTCATTGCTCGGCGTTGCGTCCAATGTAACCCAACCGTGACCGTCGATGAAGGCTTCAACCCAAGCGTGGGCATCATTGGCTCTTATGACCAAAGTCCCATCGTCATCCACTTCATCGCTGTAGAACCCAGTGACAACCCGCGCCGGTATCCCCACTGCTCGGCACATCAGTGCGAGAGCCGAGGCAAACCAATCGCAAGCACCTTCTTTGGCATCAAACAGGAAAAAGGTCACAACATCAATGTTTCGACCAACAGCGTAAGGCGGAGAGTCGGAGTAGCGATACTGAGTTCGCAGGAAAGTTTCCAAAGCCTTCGCCTTGTCATAAGGTTTGTCAATGCCCCTGACGACCTGCAATGCCAACTCTCGGACGCGATACAAGTAGGGCGGGAAGTATGAGAACACTCGCCTCTCCTCTGGGGTCAATGAGGCACTTCCTTTGGATGGCAAAGTCTCAGGTATGGGGATAGCGGTTACACTATAAGCGCTGACTCGCATCGGCGAAATTGGCAAGAGGCAACCGCTTTTGGTTCTCAAAACGATGCCTCTGGCTAACGCACTTAACCTCAACTTCACAGCCTCACCGGGAGACAAAAAAACGGGACGACTCAATCCAGAAGACACCACAGCCTCAATCGGCGGCGAAGCAGGTTTGCTTATCGGATGCCAAACCATTTCCACAGCATCGTCTCGCACTTTCAAGGTCGGAAGTTGCGGGTCTTCCACTTCGTTACTGACACGCCAACCTGAGCCGACATAGTGAACATATGTTCGGACACGCCAACGGGGGTAAGTTGTCCCCTTCACCCGGAAGAGTTCTATATCGGGCAAGGAAATTGGACCTCCGGGCATAGTGAAAAGGTCGGGGAATTCAACGGCGCTGTAATTGAATCGGGCAAAGGGCAAAACGGGAAGCCTAAAAATTTGCTGGCTCAAAGGTGCTTGAAGCAAAGTCGCTGGCGGAACTAAAAGCAAACCAATTGTCAAGACTGTGGCGCTTCCCGTCACTGCCAATCTCCAGCAATAACTCAAGAGCAAACCCGATGTAACCTCTCCCAACTGCCCCTTTTGCCACCGGAGAAGCAAACTTTCCGTCGAGACCAGGAATATTCCGACCACCATCGCTGAAATGAGAGCGAAAACGACTTCCAAACTGGCAACCATAGGGATGCTTAGCCCGAAAATGGACAGAACAGGCACGACGATGAAGGAGACAGCAGCATAGAATTCGCCCCACCACCGACCGACAAGGTAAACGACGATGACAGCAACTACAGCCACCATCATCAACCACGCAAGGTCACCAGTAGCGCCCGCCATAACTGCCGCTTGCCAATTGCCTCCGATGGTTGCGATAATTCCCAAGAGCCCGCCGAGCCACAAAAGTGCACCTGTGGCTCGAAAAACCGGTTGAGAAGCGTGAGATTGCAAAAATGCGGCTGAAAGACCAACCAGCGACCAAGCATAGCAAGTCGTTGCAAAGGCGTAACTTTCAGTAGCCAACGCCACAACCCAGAATGCGATGAGCAACAACACGGCTGCCGCAAGATACACGACCCAAAATGGTTGACGCATATGGCTTCACCGTCCCATCATGCGAGTGAGTTCACCGCTGAAAGCGCTTGACAGTTCATTTTCGCCGATAGGAAGCACCCAGACCCGCCAACCTTGAGACCTCAGGTAAACGGAGAGGAAGGGTGAATAAGGAGTTGTCAAGACAACACCCTGCCCTACCGCTTCCAAATCTCTGATGTGGAAGAGTTCGGGTTCAAGGAGCGCCAATTTGCGCCAGACGGGAAACCAGTCCCCATGGACCTCAATTGGCGGGTCGGGCGGAGCCCAAAAGATGACCTTCCAATGATGGCGAACCCACTGACGAACCAAAAAGGCTGCGTAACGGACGAGTTCGTCCAAAGTCGTCTCACCATCTTCGCTGATGGGACGGTGAGCGGCAGGGTGACGGTCTAACAAAATCGCCCCACCTTGCCTAAGGGAAGGCAAGGTTTGAATTATGTTCAACTCGCCCTGATGGGCGGTGATTTTCCAGTGAATTCGCTTGAGCGGGTCTCCCGTTTGATAAGGTCGGACACCCCAAAATTCGTCACCGCTTAGCGAAGGCAAGGATGTCTGAGCGCTCCTTTCATTCCAAGCCAGCGTGCGCATTGCCCCTTGCGGTTCCACTGGCAGTGGCTTGGGGTGAGGGTATACGAGCACTTGGTCCGAGGTTTGGACTTGACGGGTTGCGATGAAAAGCCCCAAGGGGTCTTGTGCCAACAGCAGCGCCCTGCCAACCGATTGAATTCCCCTCTTGTGGAAACGCACCCTTAATTTGGCTTCGCCTGATTGGTGCGGTGGGATTTGACCGAAAACCAAATGCGGTCTGTCAACCGCTTCAACTCTCGGTGGCAACTGAAGTTCCACTTCCACCAAGTAACGGGGGAACATTCCTTTGTTGACGAGCCTGAGCGTCAAAGAAACTTCTTGCCCCTCAACTGCTTCAGGTGTCCCGCTAACTTCAAGGTGGAGCGGTCGAAGCGTCCAGTAGGCAAAAACTTTTGCCAAAACCATGAGCCCAAGCAGACTGAAAGTGACCAGAAACATCAATTCGTTGCCCAAAACGAGGCTGACTGCCAAAAAGGCAAGGGCTGCGGTGATGACAGCGACCCGCCTCAAGCGAGGCGTCAGCAATGTAGTCCGTTCTTCATCTGCCCCGTTAAGGCTGCCCATAAGCCTTCACCTTTCCAACGGCACAGGCACGGCAGCGATAATCTCTTGAATGACTTGCTCAGGAGTGATGCCCCGAGCCTGTGCTTCCGCTTTCAAAATCAACCTGTGAACCAAAACTGCAGGCGCAACAGCCTTTATGTCATCAGGTGTGACGAATTCTCGCCCATGCAACAGAGCCCACGCTTGACCTGCCCTCATCAAACCCAACGAACCTCGCGGGCTTGCGCCTAAAGCAACGGCTGGATGATTTCGAGTCGCTGCAACAATCTGGACGATATAACGGCGCAACGAGGGAGTTAGCCGAACCAAGCGAACTTGCTTTTGGATTTGCAAAACTGTCTCGCTGTCCATGACGGGTTGGAGTTGCTCAATGGGATGAGTTATTGCCTGCTGCTGCAATATGGTCGCTTCCTCTTCAGGTTGAGGGTAGCCCAACCTCACTTGCATCAGAAACCTGTCCAATTGAGCCTCAGGCAAAGGGTAAGTCCCATGCCGCTCAATGGGGTTTTGGGTCGCAATCACGAAAAAGGGTTGAGGCAGCGCATAAGTGACACCATCAACGGTAACCTGTGCTTCCTCCATCGCTTCCAAGAGAGCCGATTGGGTTCGCGGCGGCGAGCGGTTAATTTCATCAGCGAGCACGATGTTGGCGAAGATGGCTCCAGGTCGGAAAGTGAATTCGCCAGTTTTCTGGTTGTAAACGGTCGTCCCAGTTATGTCGGACGGGAGCAAGTCGGGGGTGAATTGAATTCGCTTGAAAGTTCCACCAATGCATCGAGCCAACGCTTTCGCAAGGGTTGTCTTCCCAACGCCGGGGATGTCCTCAATGAGCAAATGTCCGCCAGCAAACAAAGCGGTGACCGCTAAGCGAACCGAACGAGTCTTTCCGATTATGACCTTTTCCACCGCATCAGCCACTTGTTGCATTCTCTTCGTCGCTTCGGGGAAAGGCATCATCTCCGAAAAACCCCCTATGGCAGTTTCGTCAACTTAAGGTTTTGACCATCGGTTTCAACGAGCAGGCTGCCCTGTTCCCCCGTTACCCACACGCTTGTGCCCAATCCTTGCAAGGTTTTCACTGTCTCAGGGTCAGGATGCCCAAAAGGATTTTGACGCCCTGCCGAAATAACCGCAATCTTTGGACGAACAGCCGTCAAAAAAGTTTCCAAATTGTGCCTTGAACCGTGATGCGGCACATCCAAAACTGTGGCTCTGACATCCGCTCCAGATTGAAGAAGCCACCGCTGCCCTACTTCCCCGATATCGCCAGTGAACAGAGCACTCACTTTGCCGAACCTGAATTTGAGCACGGTTGAAGCGTCATTTGGGCTCCACTCTGAAACCCTCGCCATAATCCCTTCGGGCGGTCCGAGAACTTCAACGACTACCTTATTTCGCGTGTCCAGCCACAACCTTTGCCCGACTTGAGCGACGACAGTTTTGATCTCTTCGTCCGACATCAAAGTTTTGACTGTCTGCCATTCTTTTTCTGGGCTATCGCCAACAGGCGCCCAGAATAACTGAGGTCGCAATTCCGCTGCCAATATCGGCACGGCGTTGCAGTGGTCTTTATCGGGATGTGTGACCAAAATCACATCAAGCCGACGAACGCCTATTCGGGCAAATTGGGAGAGAATTTTTTGAGCCATTAAGTCCTCCCGACCGTCCTGTCCATAAGTTTGAGTCCCAGCATCAATCAACATCGTCGTCCCGTTGGGGGCTACAAGCAGGATGCATTTCCCTTGCCCGACATCGGCGAAAAGCATCAAAGCGGTTGGGCGAAAATCGCGATAGGTTAGCCAAACGCAAAACCCCGCCACGAACATCAGCGCGACCAACCCAATTTGCCTCACCGTTGCCTGCAATTTCTCCGACATGCCCCGTCCCTTCCTTGTTGCGTTGCCATTCACCCAGATTTTGCCACCTGCAGGTGGGGTTTTAAGGTTCTTGGCTTTCCGATGGATTGTTTTCTGTGGGGGCTAAAGGCATTTGATGCTTCATCTTTGCAACCAATTTTCGCTCAAGGAACAACCTCAATCGGTGCGAAGCAACCTTCAACAGTGCTCCCGCTAAACGAATCAAAATGCCCAAGCCTATCAGTGGGAACAAAACCAGCGGGTAACGGTAGCGGTAGTTTTTCAGGTAGAAAAGCCACATGCTTTTGTGGTGCTGGATGAGGGAAGGGACAAGTCTTTGGTCACTGCTGCGACCGACCTTGTGGGTAATGACGGCGTTGGGGCAAAAAAGGACCTTATAGCCTGCCTGCCATGCCCGCCAGCACAAATCCACATCCTCGCAGTAAGCCCAAAACCTTTCGTCAAGACCTCCGATTCGCTCAATTAAATCGCGCCGAACTAACATTGCCGCTCCCGAAACCCAATCAACCTCACGGACTTCATCGTAACCGAAATCCGCCAGCAAGTAACGACGAACGAAAGGGTTGTTGGGGAACAAGCGCCCCAGAAAAGTGTTGCGGAACAAGCCCGCACCTATGTCTGGGAACGAGCGCGCAGAACGCTGGACGCTCCCGTCAGGGTTCAACAACTTGGCGCCAATAATTCCCGCCTCAGGGTGGGATTCGGCGCAATCAATCAAAGCCTGAAGAGCACCTTGGTGAACGATGGTATCTGGGTTGAGCAGAAGTATGTATTTGCCGCGACTGTGGTTGATGCCAATGTTGTTGGCTTTCGTGTAGCCGAGATTTTGTAAGTTGACCAGCAACTTCACCTGCGGGAATTCTCGCTCTATCATCTTAGCAGTCCCATCGGTTGAAGCGTTGTCCACAACGATGATTTCAATTTCACCGCTTTCCAATCGCGAACCTTCTTCTCTTAGCAGCGATTGCAAACATTCGCGCAAATCTTCGCGGACATTCCAAGAGACGATGACGATTGAGAGAACGGGCTTCTCTTTCATGTTCTCCATCCTTTCGCCTTTGCACCCGATGTTTCACTATTCGCCTTTCTCCTGTCTTTCAGTGGGCAATTCTGCCTCTTCGATGAGCATCACCGGGATGCCGTCGCGGATGGGATAGCGGCGACCACATTTTTTGCACACGAGCCTCAGTATGTCTGCCCTTAACTCCAAGTCGCCGTGACATTCGGGCACCGGACAGCACATGATTTCCAAAAGCCATTGAGGGATAGGTTCCTGTTGCTCCGACATTTCTCGTCACCTCTCGTCACCTGTTAAAGAGCCGTCGCCAAAAGGATGACACGAAATTTCGGCAATGTATCTGGCAACTTGCAAAACCTTTTGCACCTCGCACTTCTCACCCTGCACCTCTACTCTTCAGGTCTCAGAAGCGGGAAGAGGATGACCTCTCGGATTGATGGGGAGTTAGTCAGGAGCATGGTCAACCTGTCAATGCCTATGCCCAAACCTCCTGTCGGTGGCATCCCGTATTCCAGAGCCCTGACGAAATCCCAATCCAAAGGATGGGCCTCCATGTCGCCCCTCTCCCTGAGCCTTTGCTGCATCTCAAACCTCTCCCTTTGGTCCAACGGGTCGTTCAATTCGCTAAACGCATTGGCGATTTCTAAGCCGCCGATGAACCCTTGAAAGCGTTCGGTCATCGTTGGGTCATCTGGCTTGCGTTTTGCGAGGGGTGAGATTTCAACGGGGTAGTCAATGAGGAATGTAGGCTGAATCAGGGTGGGGACGACTTTCTTTTTGAGCGCTTCGTCAAGGACGCGACCCCAGTGGTCGGTCGGCTCAACGGAGAGCCCCAGTTCCCTGCCGATTTGTCTCGCTTTTTCGTCATCGCCGCGAAACTCACGAAAGTCAATTCCTGTTGCTTCTTTCAAAGCATCCATCAAAGAAACCCGTCGCCAAGGCGGTGTCAAGTCAATGGTGTGCCCCTGATAAACTATGGTCGTCGTGCCCAAAACCGATTGGGCGACATAGGCAACCAACTCCTCAGTTAATCGCATGATGTCGTGGTAATCGGCATAGGCTTGATAGGCTTCAAGCATGGTGAACTCAGGGTTATGCCGTGCGTCCACGCCTTCATTTCGGAAGTTGCGCCCGATCTCGTAAACCTTATCGAAACCGCCGACAATGAGCCGCTTCAAGTAAAGTTCCGGCGCAATGCGCAGATACAAGTCCATGTCAAGGGCGTTGTGGTGAGTTATGAAGGGACGAGCCAAAGCACCACCGTAAACGGGTTGAAGGATCGGGGTTTCGACTTCGATGAAACCTCTTTCGTCCAAAAATCGCCTTATGGCTTGGATTATCCGAGAGCGTTTGATAAAGATTTCGCGGACTTCAGGGTTGGCAATCAAGTCAAGGTAACGCTGTCGGTAGCGGACTTCAACATCCCTAAGCCCATGCCACTTCTCTGGAATTGGGCGCAAGGCTTTCGCTAAAATCCAAAACTTGGAGACCTCAACAGAGACTTCACCTGTCCTCGTTTTGGTGACAATCCCCTCAACGCCGATGATGTCGCCAGTGTCCAACTCCCCAAATTGCCTGTATGCTTCCTCCCCGATATTGTTGAGCCGAACCAGAAGTTGAATTCGCCCAGAACTGTCTACCAAGTCTGCGAAAGTGAGTTTGCCATGCTCCCTGAAGGCTGTCAGCCGACCCGCAACCCGAACCGTTTGACCCTGCAAAGTTTCGTAGCCCGAAGCGATTTCCGCAGCCAAGTGGGAACGCTCGAACTTAGTGATGGCGAATGGGTCAATGCCTTTTTCCCTCCACCGAAGCAGTTTCGAGAGCCTGTCCGAATACAGAGGGTCATGCTCCACCATCTTCGCTCCTAACCCTCCTCAGCAGGATTTTTGAGCGTAACAGTTCCGTTGAAGTTTTGTGCGGGAACCTGAAACGGCAACTTACTGCTCTGAACTCGCAACGCCCAACCCTCAACGCGAAATTTTCTCAATCTTGTATCTCGTCACACCCGCTGGCGCTCTCACTTCCACAATATCGCCCACTCGTTTGTCCATAAGTGCTTCTCCCAGCGGCGATTGGTATGAGATTTTGCCTTCCAGCGGGTTGGCTTCAAAAGGACCAACGATTCGGTAGGTGACCTGCCTGCCCGTTGACAGATTTGTCAACTCAACGACGGAGCCGAAGCCGACTTTGCTCGTTGGGATTTTGCTTTTCGGGACAACTTTCACCATCTTCAGAATTTGCTGCAATTCCTCAATTCGCCCCTGAATGAAAGCCTGTTCCTTTTTGGCGTCGTCGTAGTCGGTATCTTCCATGAACTCGCCCATCTTGCGCGACTCTCGGATATGTTCCAGCACCTCCTTCCGCTCGCGCTCCAACAACCGCCTCAGTTCCTCCTCCAACGCCCTCTTGCCCTCCTCGGTGATGAGGATGAACTCCTCTTCAAATTGCTCTTGCTCTTCAGGCACTTTAGGCTTTGGCTGTGCCATAGGGCGATCACTCCCGGTTCACTTTAAGTCAGCAGTTTAACGGCACATTTGAAATTTGCGAGTGTTTCCCTCTGAGAGTAGCCCTGCCATTTTATCACGCTTTCGCAGCAAGGTCAATAGCGCTCGAGTATGTTCGAAAATGGTGTTATAATGGGGTGATGAGGTGAGGAAGGATGGAAGGAAGGGCAAGGGTGAGACTGACGACAATTCCAATTCATCAAAT
>Ga0080004_1128772_pt1 | contig 26408 bp, 25 predicted proteins | sample WasSprMetagenome_FD_69207 | JGI IMG/M metagenome (GOLD analysis project Ga0080004, IMG submission 69207) | Sulfidic aquatic microbial communities from Washburn Spring, Yellowstone National Park, USA - WS (SPADES assembly) (version 2) | ecosystem: Environmental > Aquatic > Thermal springs > Hot...
AGGCATGGGGCAAATCTTTGGTAAGTTTGGAGAAGGGAGTTGATAAGAGATGAGATTGAGGTTTTCAAAGGAAGGTTTGACTTTAGTGGAGTTATTGGTTGTCATTGGCATCATTGCTGTTCTGGTAGGGATTTTGTGGGTAGTTTTTGGTTCTATCAAAATGAAGATGCGGGAAACAGTTTGTTTTAATAACCTTCGGATTTTATCTCATGCCTTGCAAATATATCGACAGGATTGGGATGGAATTGATCCGGGGAAGGGACTTTACCTTCAATGTTATGAGGTTGCTTTTATCCCTCACTGCAATTTGAATCCTTCATTAAAGCAATATGGAGTGGCAAGAGAAAACTTAATTTGTCCCAGCGATCCCAAAGCAGTATGGTGTGAATCTCAGTTGTGGTGGGAGCCGTGGAGCATTCCCTATGATAGAACTTTATGTGCAGGTTCATACGGTCCTCATTGGTGGGGTTATAAAAAAGAGGTTTTCCCTGATGAACATCGGTTTTATCCTCCGTTGCCTCAACTCCTTGCCGAGCGAGGAACGGATTTTCCTGTTTGGCATTGCAGTTGGCATGGATTAGAGAGAAAAGAATATCCTTACAGAGCCTTAGTGGCTCGACTAAATGGTCAAGTGGAAATCGTAAGAGTAACTTACGGCTTAAATCCGTGGGAATACTAATGTCGTAAGAAAACTGAAAAGGAGGTGTTGTCCAATGGTTAAGTGGCTTTCAAGATCAATCGTGATCACTCTCGCTTTTTTGACAGGTTGGCAGATTGGTATATTTGCTTGCGATTGCGTTGATCCTTCGGAGCGGCACGGTTGCTGTCAGGCACCAAAGTGTCAGGATTATTCGCCAGTGTGTCCTTCTGGATGGATATTTCAAGGCATTAGCGACCCATATCGTTGCTGTCGCACTTACACAGGTAGTCATCGGCTTTATGGTGACCCACCTTGCTGTGAATGGCATAGACCTTATGATCCAGGGTGTCGACACTTTAGGTGCTTCAGACCACCCTATGGACCATCCGTTATTCACTGCGCGAGGCGCAACACAACGCGTTATGGCAATTGGGAAAATGGCGATATCTGGATATGTGAAGCAATTGGTGAGACACAACCATGCGCTGAAAAGCACGGGTGGTGCACAAGGCTTGAGCAATAAAAAGGTTTCCAAGAACAAGAAAAGGTATTTCTTAGTGAGCGTTGGGATTGTTTTCCTTTGTGGGATTCTCTCCCCTCTTCTTTTAAGGGGCTATGACCGATGGCAAAGACTTAATATGGCTCGTCTTTTTGCTCTTGCCCTCCAGAACCAAGATTTCAAGAGGATGGTAAAATATGTCTTAGATATTGAACAAGAAAAACTTGGAGTTAATGAAGAAAGTATTAGTAAAGCTTTTAAGAGTCTTAAACTTCCATCCATGAAGTTAATTTCATTGGAAGCTTTAGAGGTAAATCCTCCTCTTTGGGCGATAATTCTTTCTAAATGGTCTCTTTCCAATGGAGATCAAGTATCCGTTATTATAGAAATGACGAAAGAAAATAGTAAATGGCGTATTAATTTCTTTTTTACATTTCGTCGTTTTTGTGCTTTAAAATTAAGAATTTTAGGTGTTGAGAAGATAACTGCTTTTGAGAGGAGCAAGGAATGGTCAAAAAATATCCTAAAGTCCGCTGGGATTAAAGGATTTGTAGACCCAGATGGTAATATTCGCTCATTTGATGGAAAACTTTTAGGCATCATCAAACCATAATTAGTTCAGCATGTGAAGTTTAGGATAATACAATGTCCAGTTTGTGCTGATTTGTAAATGGCGGTCAGAAGTTCAAGGGATTTGCGTCCCTCGCGAGCGTCGCAAACGAGTGGTGCTCCGTTTTTGATGGCAGCGACCATGTTTTCGGCTGAGTTGACGAAAGGCGGTTCAATCTCTGGCGGTGTCACTGACTCGTCTCTGAGGAACCACCGAACTTGACCATTGACATCCATGATGGCGCCGCCTTTGTCGCCATGAACTTCAACGACAGCGTAAGCGTCTTTGGGGAAAGTCGTCGTGCCTAAAACCGTGCCTAACGCACCGTTGCGGAACCTGAAAATCGCCACTCCCAAATCTTCCGTCTCAATCTCGTGAGCGAACACTCCAATTCGTGCCGCTTCAACGCATTCAACTTCCCCGCCAATCCAAACCAATTGGTCAATCAGGTGGATTGTCTGGTTAGCCAACGAGCCGCCACCATCGTAGCGCCATGTCCCTCGCCAACCACTTTTGCTGTAATACTCCTGCGACCGATACCATTTCAGCCGCCCTTCAAGCAAGATGAGTTTCCCGAAAAGCCCATCTGCAACCGCTTTCCGAATTTGCCAAGCGCCTTTAAGGTAGCGCATGTCAAAGTCAACGAGCAGCAACCTTTTGTTTCGCTCGGCTGCCTCAATCATCGCATCAGCGCGCTCAAGGGTGACTTCCATCGGCTTAGTGACGATGACATGTTTGCCCGCTTCAAGGGAAGGGACAGCGATGTCGGCGTGGAGTCCCGATGGTGTCATGACCCAAACCACATGGACATCGGGTCTGTCAAGGAAAGTGCGGAAGTCAGTGTGCCATTCGCAGTTGAGTTCCTCCGCGACTTTTTTAGCCCGTTCCCCATTGATGTCAACGACGCCGACAAGTTTCGCCCCTTCCGTTCGCTTGACCATTCTCGCCCTGTTTCTCCCCATCCCCAAGCCGACAACGATGAAGCCAATCGCATCGCTCATTTCGGTCACCTCCTACAAAAGGTTGCGAGTTGTGCGTTGAGAGTTGCGGGTTGCAAGTTGCGTGTTGTGAGTTAAAGGTTGCGCTCGGGTGCTGGACGCACAACCCGCAACGCTTCAACTTCTTTTCACCGCAACCAACTGCCACCAAAGCAACCAGTTGACGGGACAAGCAATTGTCCAAACCGAGATGGCAAGCGGGATTGGCGGAAACCAACCTTGCTTTAGGTCGCGAGCCATAGCCCAAACGCCCAAACTTCCAGAGAGAACGAAAAGGGCAAGGATAAGGACACAAACGCCAACGAATTTTCGGCGACTCCAAACTATCGGGTCAACTTCGCTTCTCTTTCGCCGCCTGTAAAGCCATGTCCCGACAGCCGTCCAGGAAGCGATGCCGAGCAGATTTGCAACACTGCCTGTTCGCCACAAATCTTCAAGTTCATCAAGCCAACTTCCCAGCGGGTCAAACTTGCCTTCACTGACTTTGTTCGGGAAGTAGATGACGGCGCAAACGCCTTTCCTCAGCGCTTCAGCGACCTTTTCTGGAGTGTTCGCCCAAACTGGCAAAACGGTTGCTGTTTCTGGAGCGTATCCGCTGCGGAAGTCAAGGCTGCCGAGCACCGCCAGCCCATGTTTGCGACAAAGTGCCCTCAACTTTTCATCGCCGAGAACCGTGCCGTTGACAATTTCAAACCCATCAACACCCCACTCGAGCAACTCGTGGATGCTGTGCCTCCCCGACCAAGGGTGAGCGGCTATAACCACGCCACCCTGTCTTTTCGCTTCCTCTATGGCTGCAGGCACATCAAATTCTCGCGGCGAAATGTCCTTGCGAATGTTCAGCATCACAAGATGGGTCTTGCCGCGAAATTCTTCGCCGACGAGAACGGTCAAAGGCGAAAAAGGATGCGAGGTGCGGAGTGCGGGGTGCGAGTTTGCTCTTTCAACGAACTTTTTTGCGATCTCGCCTCCCTTGACAGTGTTGCTGTCCGTAATGGCAACGATTTTGTAGCCTCGCCGCAGATGCCATAAGACTGCCTGCTCAGGCGTCAAAAAGCCGTTGGATTGGGTCGTGTGGGTGTGAAAGTTGGCGAGAACGAAAGGAGCACCTTCTGGCACAACCCAACGCATCCCGAAAGGCATCACGCTTTCAAACCAGTTGACCGCAACGAAACCGCCGGAAAGGGTCAGCATGACATTTAGGCTCATTACAGCCGCAATTGCCAACCTTTGCCATTTCCTTGCTTTCAGCATAAGGAAAGCCGCAAAACCCGCCAGCAAACTGAGAAGCGAGTAGGTCACAGCCAGCCATTTCGCATGCGGGTAGCCTGCGCTGACAAGCGAGATGAGCCAACGGAAAGGCTCAATAGGAGCGAACCAAATTGGGACGCGGTGCCATTCAACTTGCACCAACTGCGCAGCCAACTTGCCCAACTGTTCGCCTTCGGGCGTCGTTGCAAACCATGCCAACTCTTCCATCTCGCTTCACCGCTCAAGTTCGATGACCAGCCTTTCAACGCCTTTTTCAGGGACGATGATGATGCCTTGCGGGGCGGGTTTTGAAGACCCGTTTTCGACTGCCTTGACAGTGGCAATGTTGCGCAACTGAACAAACCAGTTTTCCGTCCGTTCGCCTTTCACGCCGATTTCAATCTTCTGCCCATCACGGTGTGCCTCAAGGGTGATGGCTGGTTTGCCCTTCAAATCGGGAACAGTCCTTGCCACTTTAGCGCCGTCTTGCAACTCAAAAATTTGGAAGGTGACGCCGTTGGGGAAATCGTAATCGGGGCGGTTGTCAACAGCACCGACAGGGATGATGGAGTTGGGGCGAACCATAAGGGGCAAACTCAAATACCCGTGCTTCTCCCTCAACCAACGACCACCTTCAACGACCTGACCCGTGATGAAGTTTGTCCAGCGCCCTGAAGGCAAGTAGTAGTCAACAGTGCCATCGGGTGAAAAAACTGGAGCGACAAGCAATGCGTCGCCCAGCATGTATTGGCGGTCAAGGTAATCGCACGCGGGATCGTCGGGGAACTCCAGAATCATCGCCCTCATGACAGGGATACCTCGTTCGTGGGCTTCACAAGCAGCGCCGTAAAGGTAGGGCATGAGTTTGCACTTGAGTTTCGTGAAGAACCTCAAAACCTCGACTGCTTCATCATCGAAAAGCCAAGGCACTCGGTAGGAGTCATTGCCGTGAAGGCGGCTGTGGGAAGAAAGCAGCCCGAAAGCGCACCAACGCTTGTAAAGGTCGGGCGTCGGAGTGCCTATGAACCCACCGATGTCGTGACTCCAGAACCCAAATCCACAAAGTCCAAGGGACAGACCTGCCCTAAGCGACGCTGCCATTGATTCGTAAGTCGCCAGACAATCGCCACCCCAATGGACGGGAAACTTTTGGCTTCCGGCAGTCGCTGAGCGGGCAAACAAAACAGTTTCGCCTTCACCCTTCTTCTCCTTCAGCGCCTCAAAGACCGTTTTGTTGTAAAGGTAGGCGTAGAAGTTGTGCATCCGTTGCGGGTCTGAGCCGTCACAGTAAACGACATCGGTCGGAATCCTTTCGCCGAAATCCGTCTTGAAGCAATCAACGCCCATGTCTACAAGAGCCTGCAACTTTTCGGCGAACCATTTTCGAGCCTCGGGGTTGGTGAAGTCAACGATGCCCATGCCTGCTTGCCACATGTCCGTTTGCCAAACGCTGCCATCAGGCTTTTTGAGCAAGTATCCCTTCTCCGCAGCCTCATCGAACAGCGGCGATTTCTGAGCGATGTATGGGTTAATCCAGACGCAAATGCGTAAGCCCCGTTCTTTCAACCGCTTCAGCATGCCCACCGGGTCAGGAAAACACCTTTTGTCCCAAGTGAAGTCGCACCACTGGAATTCCCGCATCCAGAAGCAGTCGAAGTGAAAGACGCTGAGCGGGATGTCTCGGTCAGCCATCCCTCGGATGAAACTCGTGACCGTTTCCTCGTCGTAACTCGTTGTGAACGAAGTCGTGAGCCATAAGCCAAATGACCAAGCGGGCGGCAATGCTGGTCGCCCCGTTAGAGCCGTGTAGCGTTCCAAAACCTCTTTGGGCGTCGGTCCATAGATGACGAAGTAGTCAAGCCATTCGCCGGGAACGCTGAACTGGACCTTGTCAACATGTTCGCTCGCAATTTCGAAGGAAACCCTTTCGGGATGGTTCACGAAGACACCATAGCCGCGATTGGTCAGGTAGAAGGGGATGTTTTTGTAGGCTTGGTCACTGGTCGTTGCGGCATCGGCATTCCACATGTCAACGACTTGCCCGTTCTTCACAAAAGCGGTAAACCGTTCGCCGAGCCCGTAAACGCATTCGCCCACGCCCAGCGAGAGTTGCTCGTGAATGAACCGACCTTCAGGTGTGTCAACGAAGCCTAAACTGCGATGCCCGCTTTTAGTGATGACCTTTTCGCCGTCCCTGAACTCAACGAGCCAACCGCCTTTCTTGTAGACTCTGACCGTCAATTTCCTGCTGGTCAACTCAGCGAACTCTTCGGTGTCCCTCACACTCGTTTTTGGTGGCGGCAAGTTCTCAAGTTCAAAGAAAGGTGGTCGGACTTTCGTGCCCTTGTGGTGGCAAACCTGAACCCGAACGACATTCTCAAGGGGCGAAGAGTAACGAACTGTCAGCATGGGGATGTCAAGGGTGTCGGCACGGTGGCGGATTGGGCGTGTCGGGGCATAAACCACCAACTCCCCGTCCTTGACTTCAACTTCGTAGGCTTGTGCTGCATAGTGACCGACGCAACCAGGTCGCATCAGCCAGAAACCGTCCGTGAACTTCAATTCCGTCACCCCCACTAAGCCATCGTTTAAAATGCTCCTTCAAGCCCACCTCAACTTTTCCAGCCAATCCATCAGTTCGTCGGCGACATCGCTGATTTCGTCTGCTCGGGTGGCTCTCAAGAGCCCGCGCTCAATTGCCTCCCGCAAAAGGGCTTTCCTGACATCGTGAAGGTGGCTGCTGAGTTCCGAAAGGACTTGCAATTGCTCGCCCAACTCACCTTCGTCCAACAATTTTTGCAGGTGTCTCGCTTTTTGCTCAAGGGCTTGCAGTTGCCTCACGGCTCTTTGCTTCCTGTGTTCGGAAATCACTTTCATCCCCGCCTTTCGTTCCTTGCCTAAGCGGATTTGGGGTCGTCGTTGGCTTCTTTGAAGTTGACCGAGAGAATTTTGCCGTTCCCGCTCAGCCACCAAAACCTCAGCCGTTGCCATTGCGCCCTTGGGTTGTCGAAGGTGCACGAAAATGTTTGTGGCTCGCTCGCATTAACTTCCCACTCGGCAATCTGTTCATCGCCCCAACGAACTTGCAACTTGCCTTTGCCCTGAACCTTGACCGTGCATTGGAAATCGCCCTGCGGCAGCCACCAAGCAAGTTGAATTGATGGGCTCATCAGTCCATCCCTCAAATTGGAGATGTCAAAGGACGACAAAGGCGTGTTGGCATCGGGCACACGAAGCCTGAGTGTCAAGCCGGAACTCAGCCGCCGTGATAAAGTGATTTCAAACCCTGCCAAAAATCCGTCCCATGTGTCTTTGGGCGCATTTGCCATCGCATCTTTCAACAAATCCAAGCCACCGAGCCGTTCAAGGTAAAGGCAAAGCCCGAGAAAAACCTGCATCGGCGGCTTTTCGGGTTTTGGAGCCTGAAGCAGCCACTGTTGGGACTTGACAATTTCCGCACTCACTGTCCCGAGCAAGTAATTTTTAAGCCCGCGTTCTATTTCAGCGTCTCCGTTCACAACTTCTTGCCCTTCATCCCAAAGCCAAAGCGCAAACAACCGTTCGCCCAAAAATCCGCCGGAATACGGCTCATGAAGCCCATCAAATTCGCCGAAAGCGGGAATTGCGTGGTGACCTGCTTCGTGAGCGACTTTGAGCCACCAAGTCCACCGGTCATCCGGAATTGAGCCGTAAAACAAAGTGTGCCCAGCAAAGGAAAAGGCGCTGCCATTGCCCTTGGCAAACAGCCACGCCCTTACGGGAAACTTCACTGGCATGCCGAAGCGCTCGGAAAACAAACTCAAGGCTAAAGCGAAAATGCTCGGGACATCTGACAGGTGGCGCGGGAGTTCTCCGAATTGGTTGAGCCACTGGACAAAGTGGCTTGCATAATCGGCTTGAGCCTTTGAACCGTAAACGAACACGACTTTGCTAAACTTGTCACCATGCTTTGGGTCGGCGATAGGCACCGGCTCGCAGAAAACATTCGGCGATTGCCAGACAACCACACCGCCAATCGCCAACCGTCGCAGGTAGCCGCGATTTGCGAACCACGAAACGGGTAGGGTAGGGGGAAACCAAGAGAAACTCGGCTTTGCTCCCAAGTTTTCGGCTCGCTGATAAGCCTCTTTCCCTTCGTCCCATTCCTGCCTCAAGCAGTAGGCATACCCTAACCACGACCACCAAGCAGGCGCTTTGGGGTCGGTCTGGAGTTTCGCTTTCAACTCAGCAACGATTTCGTCATCAACGACTCCTTGAGCCAATCGGTTCAAAATCGTGGATATGTCCGACGCAGCGATTGCGGAAAATGATGCCAATGTGACGAGCGCCAGCGCAAAGGTTCGCCTCAACACATCCATCGCTCCTTTTGACATTTCACTTCAGCGGGGCAGGCTTAGGGATTTCCCGTTCAATGAATGTGTGGGAGTATTGCCACAAGAGCCTCCAACTCCCAACTTGCCAAGCCCTCAGAAATCCATCCCAACCACCGGCGACCAAAATGCGTCCATCGGGGCTGAAAGCGACTGTCTCAACGATGTTGTCTGTTCGCAAGGAAGCAACCAGACGACCGGTGGCGAGTTCCCAAATGTCCACTCGGTTTCCAAATCCGCCGGCAGCAACATACCTGTTGTCTGGGCTGATAGCGCAAGCGTTGTAAATTCGGGTGGCAATTCGACCTGTGGGCGTTTTGGGCGATTCAAGTTTTCGGATTTGCCTGAGTGCGGTCATGTCCCAAATTCTGACCGTTCCATCCCAACCTGCAGAAGCGAGATAGCGACCGTCGCGGGAGACGGCAAGGTCGTTGACCCAAGGCACAGGCGGCTTCAATTGCGCTCCAACCCTTACCTTCCAAGTCACATCCTTTGCGTGCCCTTGCAAAACAGCGATTGGCTGGGAATTTCTCTGTGGCGGGAACGGAAGCACGATGATGCCTTCCTTAGCACCGACGACTTCACCTGTCCCAGCGACGGCGAGCCAGCGACCTTTGGGGTCAAAAGCGATTGCTTTGACGAAGGGTGGGTTTTTGAGCCTCATCGTGTCAAGCAACCTTTCCAACTCGTTCCGTTCCTTGGGGCTCAATATGCCTTTGCCCGGCAACTTTGGTGTCGGTTCTGTCAGTTCGCCCTTGACGATTTGTCGGTTGAAGACGAGCATGAGTTGAGACCAATCCCTTCCCGTCCGTCGGTAAATCCTCAATCGCCCATCTCTTCCACCGATGGCAAGGTAATTTCCGTCGGGGCTGAAGGCTAAAGTTTCAACAGGACCTGGCGGAGCCATGAAGTTTAGGACACGCAGCAACTTTGCTGTTTTGGTGTCCCAAATGTAAACGCGACCGTCCATCCCTCCTGTCGCCAAAAACCGCCCATCTGGGCTGAAAGTTAAAGCGGTTTGGATGCCCTCGTAAAATCGGTCAGGCAAATAGTAGCCGACCAACTTACCAGTTTTGGCATCAAGGATGTCAACGGTTCGCTGTTCATGTGCGCCGAACCTTGCCGACCAACGAGCGCTTGCAGCCAAGTAGCGACCGTCGGGTCTGAAAGCGATAGCGAAAAACTCACCTGCCGGAACTCCCTCTTCAAGTTGCGGTGCAGGCGGCGCAAGTATCGGTGGCTTAGGCACGGGCTTTTCTTTTTCGGCAGGGACTGTCTCCACTTTTGGCGGTGGTGCCGAACCAACCTGCCAAATCGGAAAAAGTGCGAGCAACGATAGCGCGATGATGAAAACTGCGAATTTCTTTCCGTCCAGCATAGCCATCACCTCCGAAAGCGTTGAGCGTTGCAAGTTGTGCGTTGCTTTGTGAGCGACATATTCGGAGTTGAGTGCCTTTCGCATTCACAACGCACAACCCGCAAACCAATTTTAGCGAGCCTTTCCACCCCTTTTCCGCTGCCCTTCCCAAAGAACTTCTGGAATTTGGGCTCGCTTGTTGACGACCAAAGCGAGAGCGAAAAGCCAATCCGATAGCCTGTTCAAATATTGCAGCACCAAAGGGCGAACGGTCTCCTGTTCGGAAAGAGCGACGACCCGTCTTTCCGCACGCCTGCAAACCGTCCGAGCGAAGTGAACCAGAGCGGCTTCAAAAGAACCGCCGGGCAAAACGAAAAAGCGGGGTGTCGGCGCTTCATTTTGAAAAGCGTCTATTTGCCGCTCCAACGCCTTCAACCTTGCCCTTGAAAGTTTCATCGGCGGTCGCAGTTTAGGGGAAGTAGCGAGTTCAGCGCCGATGACGAATAGGTCACGCTGGACTCTCTCAACCATCCGAGCAAGTCGCTTGTCCGCCAAGATGGCACGAACCATTCCCAGAACCGAGTTGAGTTCGTCAATCGTCCCGTAGGCTTCGACTCGCGGGTGAGTTTTCTTCACCCTGTCACCCATCAAATCCGTCATCCCGCTATCGCCCCGCTTGGTGTAAAGCCGCATAGCAATCCCTCCGGTTTGGTGCGAAACTTTTTTCCGAGCCAAAGACGCGAATTGAAGGGAGTTTGGTGCTCCGTGTTGACGCTTCGGTGCGTGGGCTTGGGAAAAGCCTTCGGACGGCGCTGGCTTTTCCGCCGCCTTTCCTTTACTGTGCCGCAAGGAACGGGCTTAGTCATACTCGGTCCAAACGGCTCAGGCAAAACAACTTTGCTTCGGCTCTTGTGCGGGTTGGTGCAACCGACGGAAGGGCAAGTGGTTTGGAAATGTGACGAATTTGAGTTAAGTCCTGTCAAGGCGCGACCTCTGCTGGGAGCAGTTCTGCCCGATTGCGAACCTTACGAAGAGTTAACGGCGGAAGAGAACCTAAGACTGGTCGCCAACTTGCGCGGAGTTTCGAGCGAAAGTGTCAGCGAGTGGTTGGAGCGGGTCGGCTTGGCAAATGCCAGAAACCAACTTGTCCGCGAGTTCTCTTCGGGCATGAAACTTCGGCTGAAATTGGCTATGGCTCTTATCCACGAACCGATGGCGCTTCTTTTGGACGAACCGACGGCGATGCTTGACGAACAGGGACGCCAGTTGGTTGCCGAACTTGTTGCCGAGCAGAAACGAAAGGGCATCGTTGTCATCGCAACAAACGATGAGAGGGATGTCGGTTATGGCGAACAACAAGTCATTCTGGGCGAAAACCGATGAACGGAAAGTGCAAGGTGCGGGGTGCGGGGTGCGGGAAAGCAGAACCCGTATTTTTCGGCAACCGTCTTGGTTAAGGCAAGTTCTTGCAATTGCTCAGAAGGACTTTCAAAGCGAGTGGCGGACAAGGCACGCAGTAGTCACGACTTTGGCTTTCGCCATCATAGCCTTGACGCTCGTTAGTTTGAGTGTTGGTTCGTTACGCAGTGAACCTGCTTTGGCGGCAGGTCTGCTTTGGGTCATCCTCTTCTTCGCAGCGATAACGGCTTTGGGGCGAACTTTCACCAAAGAAGTTGATGCCCACACCGATAACTTGCTTCGCCTCAACGCACAGCCTTCGGCGGTTTTCGTCGGCAAAATGGCTTTCAACTTTGCCCTGCTCGTTTTGGTCGCATTGATCGCCGTCCCACTTTTCATCACACTCATGGGCTTGGTTGTCAAAAATGTGGCTGTTTTCGTTTTCACCGTTACAGTGACTTTGGTGGCGATGGCTGCTTTGGGGACGATTTTGGGGGCGATGTTGGCGAAAGTTCAAAGTAGAGTGGCGTTGCTTGCGGTCGCTGCTTTCCCGCTCTTCTTCCCAGCCCTCGCTGCTGCTTTGCAAGTCACTGCCTCAATCTTCGGTGCAAGCCCTGAGATTGGCTCTGCGCCCGTGAAAGCCTTGTGCGCTTACGCAGTTGCTTCAATCTTGGGCGGGTTGCTTCTCTTTGAAGAAGTTTGGTGAGCCCAACGGCTCATCCTGCTGAACGAAGGGCAAGTCAGGGTTTTTGCCCGCAACAGGCAGCAATCGGATGTGCCAATATTCGTCAATGCCTTTCTTTGCCGCTTAAAATCCGATGGGGTGATTGCGCGATGAGCCAAAAGGTCGCTGAACCGCCAACTCAACCTGCTTTCGTCATCCGACCAGCAAAGCGGAAGGAACTGGAGGACTTGATTGAAGTTTACAAGTCGGGCTACGAGGGGCTTGAAGAATACGCCGAGCGGACGGAGGAGGACATACGGGATTATCTGGAATGGCTTTATGACGGTGACCCAAATGGCTTCTTGGTGGCTGAAGCGAACAGCGAATTGATTGGGTTCGTCAGCGTCCATTCCGATTGGTGGGACAGAAGATATCAACGCCGAACCGCTGAAATCCATGAACTCGTCGTCCGAAAAGATTGGCAAGGAAAAGGTGTCGGGCGAGCGCTGATGATGGCTGCCTTGGATTACGCAAGGGCTCAAGGGTGCGAATACGCAAGTCTTTGGGTCGGCGAAGGCAACTGGAAAGCAAGGGAATGGTATCGCCGACTGGGCTTTGAAGAAGTCGGCAAAGGCTGGGGCATCTGGGTGCGAATGGTCAAAAAGTTACGAAACGATTTTTGACGCTAAGGCGTTAGCAACTGTGCCCCGTTTCTGTCGCCTGTCGCAAGGGTCCGCTTCTTCAGTTCCTGAACATCGCCGTAGCCATACATCGTTGCGTCTTTGTCGGCATCGCTGTATAAGTCTGCCAGCCCAACCCAGTGACCGAATTCGTGAGTGGCAATATTGCGGATGTCATAAGCGACTGGTCGGTCAGGGCAGTAGTTGTCTGCAGTGTAGCCGTCGGGAATGCTGAAGTCATACCAAGCGTAAAGGTTGTTGAAAGCGGTGTCGGCTTCAACCACTGTTTTCGTTGCACGGGAAACCCAAACATAGGTGACGGCGAGTGCCCCTGCTTGCAACCTTCGCCACGAAATTGCGTTTATGCCGTCCAATCGTCCCGCTTGAGCCGATGTGGTTCCACCGTAGTTGAAAACCAAAGCCGGGTTGGCTTCACTCCAAACCGCAAACGAATCTTTGATGGCTTGGATGATTTGGTCGGTGGTCAGCGAATAACCTGGCGGAACTTTCACTCTGCTCGGATTAACCCGATAGGTGATGCCACCAGAGGGCAACTTCCAACCTGTCAAGGCGTAATTGGTCGGGTCGGTCGTGCTTATGTTGCAGCCACGCCCGCCCGACGGGACGGGGTGAACGATGACATGTTCGTCAAGGTCGCCAGCAGATGGGACATTGTTTCCGCCACTGCATCCGCCCAAGACGAAGAAGAGTAACGACAACGAAACGAGAATCAACAAAAGCACCCATCGCTTCATATCGGCTCACCTCGCCTTTAGGATTTCCCCTCCTTGCGAACCGACACCAAAATCATGCCACACTACTGCAACTTCCGCTCCAACTCGGCAACCCTTCGTTCAAGTTCCTCTCGTTTAGCCCGCTCTTGAGACAGTTGCTCAAGGGCTCGCCTCAATTCCTCACGCAGCATGGAGAGTTGAAGTCTTGGCGGCAGGATTTCCTTGCCTTCCTTGTCAAACACTTTGACCGTTGTTTCTTCTGCGCGAAAAGTTACGCCCAAACTTTCCAAAGTCGCTTCAGTAACACATTTCGGTTTCTCGCCCGAAGCGGGTTTGCTAAACCAAAGTTGCACGGGTGCATTTAGTGGGGCTTCAACGACCAAGTAGTCTTTGACACCAAGTTCTGCGTAAAACCTTGCTTTCTCGCCCAACGCTTCTCCGAGGGCTTTAGCGCTCACAGCGACTTCAACGATGACATCAGGCGCAGGTCCGTCTTCAGGCACTTTGTAAATCGTCCCTAACTTCTCAATCGGTGGCGAACCTTGAAGCACTACCGCCAAGTCTGGTGCATACTTGCGGTCTCCGTGCTGAAAGTAGATGTCCCGAAAGACAACCGCACCTTGGATTTTGGAGGCAACTTCGTCAAGCAACTCTTTGATGGTTTCAACATTTTTGTTGTGCCAAGGGCTTTCTGGCATTTTCTCGGGCACCTCCTCAACCTCAACCACTTGGGTGACAACTTCATAAGTGACCGCCATCGCATTCGCACCTCCTTTGCTGGGGCTGTCCAAAAGTTTGTCACCCTGTGCTACATTTTTGTTCGGAACGAAACTTTGCGAGGGGAGGCGGTAAAGCATGGCTGTTAGGCAAGACATCTTTGGTGCAAAAGCGACGCTTCAACTTCGTGACGGAAGTGTGACGATTTACCGACTTCAGCGGTTGCAAGAGTTGGGCATCGCTGACATTGCCCGCTTGCCCTATTCCATCCGAGTTTTGCTGGAAAACCTTTTGCGCCATTGCGATGGCTACATTGTCACTGAAGATGATGTCAAGGCTTTGGCGAACTGGCAACCGAAGCCTGAAGACCGTGAAATCGCTTTCATGCCTGCCCGTGTCCTGCTTCAGGATTTCACGGGCGTGCCGTGCGTTGTGGACTTGGCAGCAATGAGGTCGGCAGTAGCCAAACTTGGTGGCGACCCGAAGAAAGTCAATCCGCTTGTGCCCGTTGACTTGGTCATTGACCATTCAGTGCAAGTGGATTACTTCGGAACAGCCGACGCTTTTGCCCTCAATGTGGAGAAGGAATACGAGCGCAATGCGGAACGATACACGCTGCTACGCTGGGCGCAGCAGGCATTTCAAAACTTCCGTGTCGTCCCGCCCGGGACAGGAATCATCCACCAAGTCAACCTTGAGTATCTCGCCAAAGTTGTGCAGACGGTGCAGGACGGTGACGAAGTTGTTGCGTTCCCTGACACCCTTGTCGGCACCGATTCGCACACAACCATGATTAACGGTTTGGGCGTTTTGGGTTGGGGCGTTGGCGGTATTGAAGCGGAAGCGGTTATGCTTGGTCAGCCTTACTATATGCGCATCCCCGAAGTTGTCGGTGTGCGGTTGGTCGGGGAGTTCCCTGAAGGCGTGACGGCGACGGATTTGGTGCTGACGGTAACCCACCTGCTTCGTAAGAAAGGCGTCGTGGACAAGTTCGTTGAATTCTTCGGACCGAGTTTGAAGTTGCTGAGTTTGCCTGACAGGGCAACTGTTGCCAACATGGCTCCCGAATATGGCGCGACATGCGGCTTCTTCCCTGTCGACGAAGAAACTCTCGCTTATTTGCGTTTGACCGGTCGCCCCAGCGAACTCATTGACTTGGTGGAACGATATTGCAAGGAACAAGGCTTGTTCTACGACGAGAGTGTTGAGCCGACTTACAGCGATGTCCTTGAAGTTGACCTTTCGCAACTTGAACCGACGATGGCTGGACCCCGCCGACCGCACGACATGGTTCGCCTTAAGGAAGTGAAGCGACAGTTTTGGGAAGTTTTGCCAACGATGTTGCCGAAAGGCACTCAAGCGCCAACACCGCAGGCAAGTCAGGCACAAGCGCTTCAACCTTCAGGGACAGAAAGCAGTTCCGCCACCGAAATTTCTGGTCCCCAAGTTTGGCTCAGTCTTGACAGCCAACAGTTTGCCTTGCAACACGGGAGCGTGGTGATTGCTTCCATCACCAGTTGCACCAACACTTCCAACCCGACAGTCATGATCGGCGCCGGTTTGCTTGCCCGCAACGCCGTCAAGAAAGGGCTGCAAGTTAAACCTTGGGTGAAGACGAGTTTGGCACCAGGCTCGCCTGTCGTCGTTGATTACCTTGAAAGCGCTGGCTTGATGCCATACCTTGAAGCGCTTAGGTTTCACCTTGTCGGTTTCGGCTGCATGACTTGCATCGGCAATAGCGGTCCGTTGCCGGAGCCAATCGCAAATGCCATTAAAGAACACGGGCTGGTAACTGTAGCAGTGCTCAGCGGCAACCGCAATTTTGAGGCGCGGGTCCACCCGCTGGTTCGGGCTAATTACTTGGCTTCGCCGATGTTGGTCGTAGCCTACGCTCTGGCAGGTCGCATTGACATTGACTTTGAGACTGAACCCATCGGCTACACACCGAACGGAGAGCCGGTCTATCTGCGGGACATTTTGCCGAGCATGGAAGAAATTCGCCAAGCCATCCACAAAGCCCTTAAGGCTCAAATGTTCAAGAGGCGCTACGGGAAAGTTTTCAGGGGCGACGAGAGGTGGCGCAAGTTGCCCGTTCCCAAAGGTGACCTGTTCAAATTTGACCCCGCTTCAACTTACATCAAAGAGCCACCATACTTTGCGGACTTCTCCCTTGAGCCGCCACCGTTGCAAGACATCAAAGGAGCAAGGGTCTTAGTGGTTTTGGGAGACAGCATCACAACCGACCACATCTCACCTGCAGGTAGCATTCCCGTTGATAGCCCTGCGGGGCGCTACTTGATTGAGCACGGAGTTGACCCCAAGGACTTCAACACCTACGGGTCAAGACGAGGCAACCATGAAGTCATGATGAGGGGCACTTTCGCTAATGTCCGATTGCGCAACTTGCTGACGCCAGACCGTGAAGGCGGTTGGACGGTTTACTTCGGGGACGAGGGACGAGGGGCGGGGGACGGGGAAGTGATGACGATTTACGAGGCAGCGATGCGCTACAAGGAACGGGGTATCCCACTGTTGGTCATCGCGGGTAAGGAGTATGGCAGCGGCAGTTCGCGCGATTGGGCGGCGAAAGGACCGGCGTTGTTGGGCGTGAAAGCGGTGATTGCCGAAACCTTTGAACGCATCCACCGAAGCAACTTGGTCGGCATGGGCATTTTGCCCTTGCAATTCAAGCCCGGCGAAAACCGAGAGACTTTGGGCTTGACAGGTAGGGAAGTCTTTGACATTGAGGGCATCGCTGAAGGGCTGCACCCGCGCAAAGAGTTGACCGTCAGGGCGAAACGACCCGACGGCACCGAAGTCACCTTCACCGTCATCGCCCGCCTTGACACGCCCATTGAAGTTGACTACTACCGTCACGGCGGCATCTTGCCCTATGTGCTGAGGAAGTTGGTGAAAGGTGAGCAGTGACGGGAAATTGAGCGGAGCAGGAAGGCAAAATTTGGGCGGCGAAAGTTTTGGAAAGAGGTGAGCAACGATGGGAAAACTTGAGGGCGTTCGCGTCGCTGTGCTCGTTGAGGACCTTTACGAGAACTTGGAACTTTGGTATCCTGTCCTGAGGTTGAGGGAAGAGGGTGCCCAAGTCTTCATCGTCGGTCCGAAAGCGGGCGAAACCTACAAGAGCAAAGAAGGCTATCCGGCAAAAGCCGATAAGTCTGCAGAGGAAATCAGCGCCGACGAAATTGATGCTGTCATCGTTCCCGGCGGATATGCTCCCGATAGGATGAGAAGGCACGAGGCGATGGTGAAGTTGGTCAGAGAAGCGGCGCAGAAAGGTAAAATCGTCGCTGCCATATGTCACGGCGGTTGGATGTTGGCTGAAGCCGATGTGGTTCGCGGTCGGACGGTCACGAGTTTCTTCGCCATCAAAACCGACTTGATTAACGCCGGCGCAAATTGGGTTGACAAAGAAGTCGTCAGGGACGGGAACATCATAACATCCCGTGTCCCGTCTGACCTTCCCGCTTTCATGCGCACCATAATTGAAGCGTTGGCGGAAAAGAAAGGCTGAACCGAAGGGAGGAAAACATAAGTGCCTGAGCCGTTGCTGAAAGAGTTGAGCAAGTCAGGGCTAATCGGTGTCAAGTTGCCCGAACCCGATGTTCCCGTCAAGCCGTTGGCGGAATTGCTCGGGGCGGAAAACCTTCGCTCTGACCCTCCTCCCTTGCCCGAACTTGACCAACCGACAGTTGTCCGTCACTTCGTTCGCTTGTCTCAACTCAACTACAGCGTTGACACTCACTTTTACCCGCTCGGTTCATGCACGATGAAGCACAACCCAAAGATCAACGAAGAAGTGGCGAAGTTGCCAGGTTTTGCGATGCTTCACCCGCTGCAAGACGAGGAAACGGTTCAGGGAATTTTGAGGTTGCTGAAAACGCTGGAGCGAATGCTGTGCGAAATTGGTGGCATGGACGCTTGCACCCTTCAAGGTGCTGCTGGTGCGCAAGGCGAATTTATCGGCTTGCTTTTGGTTCGCGCTTGGCATCGCTATCGCGGTGAAGAAGAGAAGCGAACGCGCATCATCGTTCCCGATTCCGCTCACGGCACGAACCCGGCAAGCGCTGCGAGATGCGGTTTCACCGTTGAAAGTGTCCCAAGTGGTCCAGACGGTTGCATTGACCTCTCGGCACTGGAAAAAGCGCTCCAGCCTGACCCAAACGGTCTTCTACCCGCAGCCGTCATGGTCACCAATCCCAACACTTTGGGCAAGTTTGAGCGGGACATTGTGAAGGTAGCGGAGTTGACCCACGAGGCAGGTGCCTTGCTTTACTACGACGGCGCAAACTTGAATGCCATCATGGGCAAAGCGAAGCCGGGCGATATGGGATGCGACATCATGCACTTCAATCTCCACAAGACCTTCAGCACACCGCACGGCGGTGGCGGTCCAGGCTCAGGTCCTGTAGCCGTCAAATCTTTCCTTGAACCTTTCTTGCCCGTGCCAGTCATTGAGGAAAAGGACGGCAAGTTGGTGCTTTCGGAAGACAGACCTTTGTCTGTCGGGCGCGTCCACAGTTTCTACGGCAATGTCTTGGTGGCTGTTAGAGCATACGCCTATATCCGCAGCCTCGGGGCGGAAGGACTAACGAAAGTGACCGAAGACGCCGTTTTGAACGCCAATTACTTGATGCACAAACTGGCAAAAATCTTCCCCGTCGCCTTTCCAGGTCTGTGCAAGCACGAATTTGTTTTGGGCCTGAAGCAATTCAAGCGTGAGACAGGGGTTCGGACTTGGGACATCGCGAAGCGGTTGCTTGACTACGGCTTTTATGCCCCGACGGTCTATTTCCCAATCACCGTCGAAGAAGCGATGATGGTTGAGCCAACGGAAACCGAAAGGAGGGAAACTCTGGACGCTTTTTCTGCGGCGCTGGAGCAAATTGCCCGTGAGGCACACGAGAACCCAGAAGTAGTTCGAATTGCTCCGCACAAAACTCCCGTCGGCAGGTTGGATGAGGCTAAGGCTGCTCGGGAGTTGAAAGTTCGTTGGTAGAAACTTGCAAAGCCGGAGGTGTCATCGGTGAGATGGGGCTTCGTGGCGTTCCCCAAGCCACCCGAGGATTACCTAAACTTCGCTGTTGAGCACGGCTTCAGTCATATGGAGATTGACCTGTTCGCCCCGCAGCAGTGGTTGAGCAGATTTCACTCAATGCGAACCCGCAAGTTGAGGCAGCAACTTGAGGCGTTAGGGTTGACAAGCAGTTTCCACGCTCCTTATCCACTCAACTTGGCTGACTTTATCCCTGAAGTTCGTGCCGCTGCTGTCAGGTATGTTGAGCGCCTACTTCAAGTGGCGTGCGAGTTGGGGGCGGAATGGGTGACTGTTCATCCCGGCTATGGGCTTGGGATACCGACGCTGGAATGGGTTAGGGCGAAAGCGATGGACAACCTGAAACGCTCCCTTGACAGGTTGCTGCCCCTTGCCGAGCAATTGCAAGTTCCTTTGGCTTTGGAGAACATCAACCCTGTCCCGAAAGACAGCGAGATTGTCTTCCTGTTGGACAGCGCTGAAGAATTGGGACGGCTTTTGAGCGAGTTTCCCTCGCCAGCGTTGAAAGTCTGCATAGATGTCGGGCACGCTGAGGTCTCAGATGGATTCTCTGCTTTCTGGAGTGCGGCTCAAAATCGCTGCGTGGCGCTGCATGTCCACGACAACGACACTCGCTCTGACCTTCACCTTGTCCCCGGAACTGGCAGCATAAACTGGCAATCAGTCTTCTCAACCCTTCGCGATGGCGGGTTTGACGGAGCAGTCAATGTTGAGTTGTTTCCGGACGAGCACAAAGTCGCAGCGAAAAGGTATCTGGAGAAGGTTTGGTCGGAGTTGAAGGGCGAAGCATGATTGCTTCGGAAAATTTTGCCGACTAAAGTCGGCGCTCATCTTCTGCGTCATCAACTGCGGGTTAAAACCCGTAGCATGAACGGCTTTTGCTTGCGTCATCCCAGAAAAAACTATTCGTCACTCGCTATTCGCTACTCGCCGTTCACTATTCGCCAATCGCCGGTCGCCAACCACCCACAATTGACAGCGGTTGCTGGAAGGGTTATTCTCTTTATGGCGAAAAGAAGGCGCTTTTGAGGAAGGCGATGAACATGCGCAGATTGTTCGTTTTCTCGGCATTGATGGCTTTGAGCGTGATACTCAACGCTCAACCTTCCCGCCCGCATGTTTGTTATGTCGTTCTCAAAGATGTGGTCGTCAACCCAAGTTTGAGAGATTTCCTGCAGCGGGCGATTGAACAGGCTCAAGCCGATAACGCTGAATGTCTGGTGGTTCAGATAACGACGCCCGGCGGGATGGTTGACAGCATGCAAGAGATTGTTCGGCTGTTCCTCAACTCACCCGTTCCCATTGTGACTTTTGTCGCTCCGAGGGGTGGCAACGCAGATTCCGCTGGCGCTTTCATCGTCATGGCTGGTCACATCGCTGCCATGGCACCAGCATCCCGCATCGGTGCTGCCCATCCCATCATCATGCCCATCGCACCCGTCTCGCCGGGCGGTGAAGAGCGCGGACCTTCAGAATCAGAGCGGGTCATGCTTGAGAAGGTCACTAATGCTGTTGTCGGCACTATCAAGGCTATCGCCGAGGAAAGGGAGCGGAACACCAAATGGGCGGAGAAGATGGTTCGCGAAAGTGCTGTCTTGACTGCCCGAGAAGCAGCCGCTCAAAAAGTCGTGGACTTGGTGGCTGAAGACATCTACGACCTGCTCCAAAAAATTGACGGCAGGAAAGTTCGGACTGTTGCCGGAGTGAAAACGCTGCGAACCAAAGACGCAACCTTGCACGAGTTCAGGATGACGGCGAAAGAGCAGTTTTTGCACTTTCTCTCAAATCCCAGCATAGCCTACTTGCTGCTGCTGATAGCGATGCTTGGCTTCATCATGGAAATCTACAATCCCGGAGCCATCCTGCCCATAACAGTAGGCGTCATCGCCTTCATCCTGTTCCTTTACTCGGCATCGTTGTTGCCAGTCAATGCGGTGGGAGTTTTGCTCATCATCGCCGCCGCTGCCTTTTTCATCGCCGAATTGTTCGTGACCAGTCATGGGATTTTGGCTGCGTTCGGTGTGGTCTCACTTTTGCTCGGTGGATACATGTTGTTCCCAGAACCGGGGGCGATGCCACCAAACTTTTACGCATACATCCGGGTTGCCCCCGGGACTTTGGTTGGTGCAGGGCTCATCACTGGCGGATTGATGGTCGGAGCCTTAATCGCTATCGTCAAGGCTCAAAAACGACAACCTGTTGTCGGGAAGGAGTGGATTATTGGGCAGGTGGGTGAAGCGAGAACCGATTTGAACCCGACAGGGACAGTCTTCGTCGGCGGAACTTGGTGGACCGCCGAAGCCGTTGATGGCGAAATTAAGGCAGGCGAGAAAGTTGAAGTCGTGGCTATGGAAGGTTTAAGGCTCAAGGTCAAAAGGAAGGCGTAAAAGGAGGGCTGAAAGAAATGCCGAAAGAGTTGATGGTGCAGTTGATTGCTTTTGTCGTTGTCTTGGTGCTCGTGCTCATTTCCCAAGCCATCAAAATCGTCCAAGAGTGGGAACGAGGCGTTGTGTTTCGTTTGGGCAGGTTCGTTCGGGTGGCAGGTCCGGGAATCCAGTTCATCATCCCGTTCATTGAGCGGATGATCAAAGTTGACATTCGTGTCTTCACGGTAGATGTGCCGAAGCAGGAAATCATCACCAAGGACAATGTTACTGTCCGCGTCAACGCTGTCGTTTACTTCAGAGTTGTTGACCCGATGGCTGCTCTAATTCGCGTTGAAAACTACCTTTACGCTACGCAGCAAGTCTCTCAAACGACTTTGCGTGATGTAATAGGGCAAAGCGAACTTGACGAACTTTTGGCTCACCGTGAGGAGTTGAACCAGCGGCTTCAAAGAATCATCGACGCCACAACAGACCCTTGGGGCATCAAGGTTGATATGGTTGCCATCAAAGATGTTGAGTTGCCTGATGCCATGAAGCGGGCGATGGCAAGGCAAGCAGAAGCGGAGCGAGAGAGGCGTGCCAAAATCATCCACGCTCAAGGTGAATATCAGGCAGCAGAGACACTGGCTCAAGCAGCAGAAATCATGGGACGACACCCTGGCTCATTGCAACTTCGCTTCCTTCAAACTTTGACCGAAGTCGCTACAGAACGAAGCACTATCGTCGTCATGCCAGTGCCCATTGACATCTTGTCAGCCTTCATCAGCGACCGAAGGCGGATGGAAGCCCTTCCGTCATCTGAATGACAGTTGCAAAATGTATTGCCGGGGTGAAAGCGAAAGATGTGGAAAGCGCAAACAAAAGAAGCCGTCCTGAGAGAAATCAAAATCCGAGAGTGGCGCAAACAAGTGGGAAGAAACTTCGTCAGGACTTTGAGTTGGCTGCTCACAAGCATCTTCAAAAGCATCGTTGTGGCTTTGGGATGGTTGAAATGGCAGTCAGCAAAACTCGCTCACGACATTGAACTTAACAGGCTACTCAGCCAGCGACATGACAAACTTTTGCGTTTGGGCGAAACGGTTTATGCCATGTATCGGTCCGGAGGAGTTTCGTGGGATGTCGTTGAACCCCTTTGCCAAGACATAGAACAAATTGACCGCCAGTTGGACGCAGCGAAATCTACGCCCTTGCAAGTTTTGCCCCAAGAAATAGAGCAAGAACGAGATCTGCGGGCAGAAAGTGCAGCGTCACAATGAAGGAGGTCGGGTGCCAGTGGGAACTTTGGCAGAAGAAGTCCAGAAACAATTGGTCGCTACATTGGCACCCTACATGGGCAAGGTGTCATTTGGGAACTTGAGGTTCCAGACATCGGAGTGGACTGAAGGGGACCGCCACTATGTCAACATCGCCATCGTTTACGAGACACCCGGAAGTTCCACCAATCAACTCAACATCACCATAGACGAGTCTGAAGGTATCTTGACCTTCGTTGATGGTGAAGCGGAGCGAAGGACTGGCGATGTTAATGAGGCAATTCGGTTCGTTGAAGAGGCGGTCAGGAGCATCCCTGAAAGGCGATTGGAACGACTGCGCGAAATGGTCAGGAGATGGGCAGGTCAAGGGCGAAGCAGGGCAGAGGTCTTGGCTGAATTGAACAGATTGCTCCGAGCGGACTTGATTGGCGGAACAATTACACACCACGAATTGAAAGCGACAATCCAGTATTGCCTGCAACTTTTCAGCACCCCTTCTGAAGAGCGCGTGGAATCTCGGTGAGGCGAAAGGGATGAAAAGTTTGCTCCTTTCCCGGGATGATGGCAAGAGGGTTGACACGGAAAAACAATTAGCTCAAATGAGGGCTAACATGGTGGAGTATCAACTCCGCAGGCGCGGCATAAAGGATGAGCGGGTTCTGCAAGCCTTTTTGAAAGTCCCCCGCCACAAGTTCGTTCGCCCCCAAGACATATGGCACGCCTACGAAGACTATCCACTCTCTATCGGCTACGGTCAAACCATCTCACAGCCCTACATGGTCGCCATCATGACCGAGTTGTTGGAACTCAAAGGCGACGAGCGGGTTTTGGAGATAGGAACAGGTTCAGGCTATCAGGCTGCCATCCTCGCTGAACTGGCAAAAGAAGTCTTCACCATTGAGCGAATCCCGGAACTTGCCAAGAAGGCAGAGAAAGTGCTGCAGGAGTTGGGATACAACAATGTCAAGGTCGTAGTCGGAGATGGCTCAAAAGGTCTTCCGGAATTTGCCCCTTACGATGGCATTATTGTCACTGCTGCTGCGCCAAAACCGCCCCAACCTTTGCTTGAGCAGTTGAAAGACGGCGGACGGTTGGTCATTCCTGTCGGGAGCCGCAAACTGCAAGATTTGCTCCGCATAACTCGTATCGGCAACGAATTCAAGACTGAAAATTTCGGACCTTGCCTCTTCGTGCCTTTGATCGGAGAGGAAGGTTGGAAGGCAGAGAATGTCTGGGAGGAGGATTAGCGCCATGAGGTTTGAGTGGGTCTTGGTCTTGTTGCTCGCCGTCCCCGCCTCAGCGTTTCAGGCAGGGGCGGCAAAGCGGGATGTAACCCCGTCCCTTGACAGACCGGTTTTCATCGCTGGCTTCGGCAACAACCGAACGGCAACAGGTGTCCACGACCCAATTTGGGCGCGTTGCCTCGTCGTGAGCGATGGGAAAACGAATGTCGCTTTTGTCGGAGTTGATGTCATCGGTTTGTTTTATGAGCCGGATGTCATTGCAATTAGACAGCGGGTTCAACAGTTGACGAAGAAGCCAGTCACTGTTTTGATTGCTTCAACTCACAACCACGAAGGTCCGGACACGCTCGGGTTGTGGGGACCCACGCCGCTTCAAACTGGTCGTGACGAGAAATACATGGCATGGCTGAGGGAGCAAATTGCACAATGCGTCGTTGAGGCATTGGGGAAGTTAGAGCCAGCAACTCTCATCCTCGCGAAAGACAGCCGCAAAGAACTCGCTGACTTGCAACTTGACACAAGGTTGCCCCATGTCAAAGACCACACTCTTTGCGTCTTGCAAGCGGTCAGCAAAAAGACGGGTCGGACGATTGGAACACTCGTCAATTGGGCAAACCACCCTGAGGTTTTAGGAAGCAAAAACCGACTGCTTAGTTCGGACTTCTGCTGGGCGCTCTATGAGCGTTTGGAAGATTTGCTTGGTGGCGTCGCTGTTTTCTGGAACGGGGCAATTGGCGGTTTGATTACACCCTTAGGCGAGGAGTTGAAAGTCACGGACCCCGTCACAGGTCAGCCCGCTCCTGAAGCCAGTTTCCGCAAGGCGGAACTCGTTGGGCAGTTTGTTGCGGGAGTGGCTGCTGAAGCGGTAAAAAGCAAGCAAGCAATGCGGCTGGATAAAGGCTCGCTAAGAGTGCTTCTGAAGCCCTTGTTCGTTCCTTTGCAAAACCCACGCTTTCGGGTCGCTGCCGCAGCCAAAGTCATCAACCGCCCAGTTTACACGAAGGGCAAACTTGACACCCGTGTTGGAGAGGCGAAGTTGCCACTGGATGGGATGACGATTTCGGCGAAAGTCGCTTTGGGCGAAGACATCCGCAGTGAAGTTGGGGTTGTGGCGATTTACGGTGCTGATAGCAAACAGCCGATGGCTTTGTTCCTGCTCATCCCAGGTGAGATTTATCCCGAACTTGTTTACGGCGGAATTACCCGCTACCCCGGCGCCGACTTCCCTGACGCTCCTTTTGAACCTGCCTTGATGGATCATGCGAAAAAGACCGGGGCGAAATTTGTTTTCGTCGTTGGTTTAGCCAACGATGAAATCGGATACATCATCCCGCAATGCGAGTGGGATGAACAACCGCCTTGGCTCAACAACACACCTGAACGCCCTTACGGCGAAGTTAACTCTGTAGGTTGGAAGGCAGCGAGGGTCATCAACGAAGGAATCGTCGCTTTGCTCAAAGCCTTGACAAAGTAAGCCGGGCAAAACGAAGGAAAAGTCGCAAAACAGAGGGGGCGGAGAAACCTCATGCTTATCTACGGGCGCCACCCTCTCAGGGAAGCATTGCGGGCAGGTATCGTTCCCAAAACTGTTTATGTCGCTGATGGGACGAAATTGGATGAGGACATAAAGTGGATGCTCGCCGAGGACAATGTGCCTATCCGAAACATGCCTCGCTCCCAATTTGAGAACATGCTCAAGGCTCACGGGATTTCAGAAGGACACCAAGGGGTTGCTGCAGATATCGGCGAATTCCCGCTCACACCTTTGAAAGATTTGCTCCAGCGTGCATTCGAAACGAACGGCGTCATTTTGGGGCTTGACCATTTGCAAGACCCAAGAAACGCTGGAAGTTTGATCCGAAGCGCAGAAGCCCTCGGAGCGTGCGGCGTGATTTTGCCGCCGGTTCGCAGTGTCGGGATAACTCCGACTGTCGTCAAGGCTTCCGCTGGCGCTTGCTTCCACATCCCTATCGCCATCGGCAACTTGCGCCAATTCGCCAAGCGATTTGAAGACGCAGGTGGGTTCATCGCTGTGTTGGACATGGACGGAGACGACATCCGCAACGCTCAAAAACTTCGCCCATTGTTCCTCATTGTCGGTGCGGAAGGAGAAGGGGTTTCAGCAAGCCTCAAAGCAATTGCCCATGCTGTCTGGCGAATCCCGATGCTCGGGAAAGTTTCCGCCCTCAACGCAGCGGTCGCCGGCGCAATTGCTCTGTGGGAAGTCCTTCATCGCCAATGATGGGCAATTTTGCCCTCAGGTTTTGGGGCATTTGAACCATGAAACTGCAGCCCGCTGCAGCAAAGAATGTTGAGCAAACTTCAAGCAGGGGGTGTTATCATTGAAGGCAATTTCTTTTCTCGGCAAAGGCAAATACGAGACGGTCACTTATTGCTGGCAGGGGCGGGAATGCCAAACGCACCTTTTCCCAGAAGCGCTCGCAAGCATCTTTGAGCCGGAAAAGGTGCTTGTGTTCGTGACACCCAGTGCAAGAGATTACCGTCCGCCCAAAGTGAAGCGGTGGGCTTGCTGTG
>Ga0080004_1126605_pt1 | contig 26398 bp, 29 predicted proteins | sample WasSprMetagenome_FD_69207 | JGI IMG/M metagenome (GOLD analysis project Ga0080004, IMG submission 69207) | Sulfidic aquatic microbial communities from Washburn Spring, Yellowstone National Park, USA - WS (SPADES assembly) (version 2) | ecosystem: Environmental > Aquatic > Thermal springs > Hot...
TGATGCTTTACAGCATTCAGGATGCCACGATAGCTGCAACTTATGCGATGCTCTCGGCAACAGCACTTGATCTGGGAACCTGCTGGGTTGGAGCATTTGATGACGATAAAGTCAGGGAGGTTGTTGGTGCATCAAAGGATCTGGTTCCTGTTGCAGTGATAACGATTGGATATTCAGCAGAAAGGCCTGAAATAACAGGAAGGAGAAAAATAGAGGAGATGGCTAGCATAGAAGTGCTTGAAAAACCTTTTCCGCATAAAGAAGTTAAAAAAGAGTTAAAGAGGTAGATCTGTATACTTGACTTTTATATTATTTCATCTTTAACCTTTATTTTATATTTATTTAAATATACCGAAGACAATCCTAGATCCTCTGGCACGTTCCATCCAGTCTTCTCGTCGAACATATCTGGAGTTAGATTGCTAACATAAATATTTCTTAAGTCTATGTAACTGAATTTGTAATCGACAAGGTAGCCGGAGACACAAAGTTCAGAAAGTGTTTGTAAAACCTCTGACAAGTCCCCCCAGAAAATTTCCATCAAAGCTACTATTCTCAGTTTTCCGAGCTCCTTTGCAAAACCATGAGAATATATACTTCGATTTAGTGCATAAAGGAATCTTTCCATATACTCCTCTTTATCAAATGTGAATTCAAAGGAGAAAAATCCAGCGAATTCAGGAGAATATCTTGGAAAATAAATATAGTAATCCCTTATCATCTTCCGCTTAATTATATGGTTGTCAAAATGATATTTTAGCCTAGCTGGACTTATTTTTGTCTCTTTGGTCATTTGGAGAAATGGAATTGTAGCATCATCAGCTAATTTAGATAATATATATACATCAATTTTATCTACAGGCACCATAGTTTGCTTTTCTTCTAGCTTCATTCTCTCTCCTTTTAGAAAATCTTTTTTCAGTTCACTTGGTGCATAGTCCCATATTTTATAAGTAAGGCTTAGCCTAGAGAAATCTAGGGTTGGAACTATGAAGTCTGTAAGATATAACAACTTCAAAGATTTCTTCTCCTCCTCCAGTAGAATACTGCTAATAATATCAGATAATGAATGTATTTTTTGGTTAGGTACTATCATTTGGACCATAAGCCCACTTATATTTCCGTATGTTCTATAGATTTTCTTGGGAATCTTCATTGATATTAAAGCTTTTTTAACAGGTTCTACCCTTACATGACTAAGTGGAAGGAACAATACGGTGTTTGTCAGACCCATTGAGGAATATGAAGGTAGGGCTCTAATTACTAAGCCTGTCTTATTTTTTATTACATTAAATCTGTAGCTGACCTTCTTGGGATCTTCCCCTACATATCTAGCGATTCTCGACATATTTCTTGGGCCGATCTTCTTTATTGCATCTATTATTCTCAAGTTGGTGTCATCTAATACTAGGGATATTTTTCTAAAATACTCTATATATTCATTAGATACTATCTTTGCTAAGTTCATATAGGATCCCCCGAGCTAGTAGGTCAATGCTTCTTTAAAATTTTCCGAAATCTTCTGGCATATCTTCCGAAATTTTTTTAAAGAAGAAGTTCCTGCTTAAGTAGGGTGATGGTATACCCATGAGAGATCGTGGAAGACTTGCTGTTTCGGGCATTATTGTCCTTTTAGTAGCTGTTATAGCTTGCAAGATTGTTGATCCAGGTCCTCTCTCAACCTCAGCAGCTCCAGTTGGCAAGATTGTTGATCCAGGTCCTCTCTCAACCTCAGCAGCTCCAGTTGGCAAGATTGTTGATCCAGGTCCTCTCTCAACCTCAACTGGCTGAAGAGGTGTAGCTATGGTCTACAAGCAGGAAAAAGCAGCTCTTGGCTCCAAGTTTGGCAGGCCTACTGTCGAGAAGTTAATGGTATACTTCAGCTTGGCCGTCAACATGAAGCCAAAGATGCAGAGATGCCCCGACCTCTAACCTTTTTTGGTGTCCCCAATGTCTTTTTCTTTATCTCCCACAGTTAGACTGAATAGGGAACTCTACGGAGTAGTTGTGAACAACGTTGATTTTTCCAGCTCGTATGTTGTTGATCCTTTGTCAGGATATGCCCTCGTTCTTCTGGCAAAATATGGCTATGATTATGCTCTTGACAAGCTATCCAGATCAATAGGCTGGGATAAAGCTGAAACCGTGATTTCCAAGCTCCATGAGAGAATCCCAGAGGCATTCATCAGGGTAGGTAAATATTCTAGGGACTACTCCTTTTATTTCGAGAGACTTGATGAGGAGAAATTTCTCTATAACATAAATCTGGAGGACTTCATGAAGGCAAATCTAGGCTATAGGATCTCATCCGTTCCTGAAAGGGTTTATGTGAGGGATGAAGGAGGGATAAGCCCGGCAAGAGTGGTGGATTTCATTCAGTTAATGTCCAATGATAGGAGGCAGATCCCGAATCATCTGATAGTGCTTGGGCTGAAAAGATCCTACTTTGCTGAGTATCTGGTGGATAAAACTCCGGATTGGATATTCAAGGAGCTCCTGATAAGATGGCCTCCCGAGGATCTGGATTATGAGGAGATGGATTTCGACAAGGTGACTCTTGTAGTAGATCACTACTCCTTTCTCAACAGCACAAACTCTGTAATGGATTTTCTGGATAGGATCAGCAGGAGAAGGACGCAGGTGAACTATGTAATCGCATCTGAAGAGGGGGATTCATACAAATCCCTTTACAGGCTTTTAGGGGCCTCTGATATCCTTTCAATAAGGCCTATAGAGATGGAGAAGCTTTCTTGGGCAAAAATTCCAACTTTCCATGCGATAAATGAGGCATATGAAAAGATCTCCTCAATTTTAGTGTCGTTAAGAAGGGAGAGCGGTTATTTGATATATAAAGAAAAACAGCTCGTTGACTTATCCTACTTGGAGGACGTCGCCCTCAGGAGAAAGGCAAGAACAGTTCCCAGATCGGAGAACAGATGCCAAGCATATAGAACTCAGATAGCGATAATGCCAAGCGGGAATGTGCTCGGCTGTCCATGGATTCCGGATGTTCCTGAGCTCTCTTTAGGAAATATACTTAGGGATATATTCAGGGAAATATGGAGCAGAGCAGATAAGCTCGCATTTCCAGAGGTATTTGAGCAATCTAGCTGCTCCAGCTGCAGGTATCTTGAGATATGCAGCAAGTACTTCGGCTTCTGCTATGCTTGGAACTTATTCTTATATGGAGCTCCTCTTCAGCAGGACAGATTTTGCTATAGAGAAGGTCAGCCAACAGTTACCGAGTAGATCAATCAATTACTATGTGATGAGCCCTGCATCTCGGCTCATAACTCTCCTTTCCTGCAACCAATATCGTCGGGCTTGTTTTTGGGGCAGGCTTTCCATCTATCAACCTCTGGCTCATTGTAGCCGGGCCTCCGCACACAGTGCAGACTGCAGTGAGCTTCACCACATCATCAGCTATTGCCAATAGGTATGGCATCGGTCCAAATGGATCTCCTCTGAAATCCTTGTCAAGACCGGCCAGTAGAACCGTTTTTCCGGATTTAGCAAGGTCTTTTACCACACCCACTATGCCCTGATCAAAGAACTGAACCTCATCCACTGCTATTACATCCGCATCATCTGGAATAAGCGATCTCAGCTCATCCGAGCTGCTCACTGGTATTGCCTCCATCCTTCTCCCATCATGGCTTACAATTTCCGCATGAGAATACCTTGAATCAATGCTGTGCTTGAATAAAACAACTTTCTTCTTGGCCAGAAGGTATCTCTTCACCTCTATCAGAAGCTCGTCTGTCTTTCTGGCGAACATAGGCCCTGTGAATATCTTTATCCATCCTCCCATAAGCTACAGTGCAGGGTGATATAGATAAAGAATGAGGAAAGAGCAAGGGAAATTCTGAAGATCTTAGAAGAAAATATGGAAATAAGAAAGGAGGATTTCACTGCTTTAGCTTCAAAAGACCCTTTTGAAATACTGATAGCCACGATTCTATCCCAAAATACAAATGATAGAAACTCTCTAGCCGCTTTCAATGAGCTGAGGAATAAAATAGGGATAAATCCGGACTCACTGTCAAGGGCTGAGGAAGAGGAGATAGCCGATGCAATAAGAATAGCCGGCTTGTACAGGACAAAAGCTAAGGCAATAAAGGAGATAGCCAGAGAAATAAGGGAAAAATATGGAGGCGATTTCAGAAGAATATTATCCCTTGAGAATCCGAGGGAGGAGTTGTTAAAACTGCCAAAAGTTGGGGAAAAAACAGCAGATGTTGTTCTTCTGTTCTCCGGTCGTATGAATACATTCCCGATAGATACTCATGTGAGAAGGGTAGCTAAAAGGCTTGGCCTCTCCTCCGGTAGCTATGAGGAGATGAGAAGGGATCTAATGGGTTTGTTCAAAGGCAAATGTCTGGAGGCCCATCTTCTCCTCATACAGCTTGGTAGAAAGTACTGCAAAGCCAGAAAGCCTCTCTGCAATGAATGTCCTGTTAGAAACCTTTGTCCTACAGGGATGAAAGGATCTCTCTGATCAGCCTGTCCTGCGGATCTCCAAGCCATCTTGGCCAATCCTTCATCTCCTTCAGCATTTTTAAGAGCTCTTCCTTTGTTCTAGCCGTTCTGTATATCTGTAAGCCTATTCTATTTCCATCGTATAACCTGATGAAAGCCTTATACATTTGATCTCTTGAATCCTCTACTATCTCAAACTTCACTCTAATATCTCCTTCTGATCTCTCCATCGGAGGAGAACACCCTCACCTCTTCTCCACAAGCCCCTCGTTCACAAGCGATTCAAAGAACTTCTCTATCTCCTTCAGGAGCTCTGCCTCATTGTCTATCACGAACTCCTCCTTCAGAAGATCTACGACCCCCTGAGGAGTTCTCCAAGAATCTACTATGAGGCTCAACACTATAGCTGCTTCATCGCTGAATTCGTATTCGTTGCTTGTGTTCTCGTCATGAAGAATGTTCCCCTCAAGATGACAACTCTCCTTGAGATGATATTCGGCCAAACATTTCACCTGAGCTTCTCAGCAAGTGTTTCTATAAAACTTTTTCGGCATATTTTTAATAGCTGGTTTTGCGCTTTGCTTGGGTGATAAGCTGGTTCTCATAGGGATAACTTCACATTATAATTGGGCAGAGGGTTTTATTCAGCTCAGGGAAAGATATATAAAGAAGATTTCTGATGAAGGGGCAAGTGTGCTGATAATTCCACCTATGTTCTCGGACGAAATAGCCGATTCCTTGGACGGTCTCTTGTTATCTGGAGGGGATGATATTGATCCGAGGTTTTATGGAGAGCCTCCTAGGGATGTGGGCTCCATTGAACCAATGAGAGATGAGGCTGAGATAAGGCTTGTCAGGGAGTTCATAAAGAGAGATAAGCCTGTGATGGGCATCTGCAGAGGAGCTCAGGTGATCAATGTATCGATGGGTGGCACGCTAATTCAAGACATAAAAACAGAGGTAAGCGGAGCTATAAAGCACTGGTGGTCAAGAAGGGAGTCTGAGGTCCCATATTGGTATCCCACTCACCGAGTTAGAATAGAGAAGGACAGCATGTTATTCAACACAGTAAAAGAGGAGGAAATATGGGTAAACAGCTTTCATCACCAAGCCATAAAAAAGATTGGATCAGGATTAAAAGCTGTTGCATGGAGTGATGATGGGATAATAGAGGCCATAGAAGCGGAAAAGGGCTTCCTTCTTGGAATTCAGTGGCATCCTGAGGGAATGGAAGATGAACCATCTAAAAGGATATTCAGATCTTTTGTTGAGGCCTGTAAAAGATGATTTCAATGTTAGAAAAAGTTTTTAGCATGAATTCCATCATGTGATTATGCTGAGAATAAACTTCACATCTCAAGAGCTTCCTGTATGCTTCCTGACAGACAGGGATGTAGAGCAAGCAATGGGAAACAAAATAGAATTTCTAAAAGAGCTTATATCGATAACAAGGGAGATACTTTCGGATTTAAGGCCATATGCCTTCGACAAGATATCTCTATATGCTAGAACATCGGATCCCGCTTATCCCACTAAAATAAGGGCAATGGCTGGATGTTATGGCAGGTACTCTGTGGTGAGAAGTTTTTCAGCCAATGAGAGGAATAGGGAGATGGGGAGGAGGAGATCAAACAATTTCTGTATCATATACGATAATGAGACAACGGACATTGTAGCGATAGCTGAGGGCAACTTGATATCAGATTACAGAACTGCAAGCATAGCTGTTGTTGGACTGGATGCTGTCATGAAGGGAGATTACACCGTAGCTGTTTTAGGAGCAACTGGATCTGTCGGAAATGCAGTTCTTCAGTCGCTCTCAGCTCTAGACAAAAAGCCAAGAAAAGTGATAATATCGGCAAGAGGAAGAGGTGGGTTCTCCAACGTTAAGGAGAGGCTAGAAGATTACATAAAAAGGATAAAAGTTGATCTGGAGATAGAGCCATCGGAGTCCATAGAGAAGTGCATTAAGGGAGTAGATGCTGTGATAGATCTGATCTCCATGCCCAAACCGGTTTCCTTAGTGAAAGAGGGAATGCTTCCGGAGAAAGTCACATATATAGATGTGGGAAAGAATGCTCTTGATCATGAGTTCGCAATGAAGTTTGATACCTACGTATTTGATAGCGTAGAGCTCAGAAAACTTCCAAGTCCGGCCACCTTCGCTCTGAGCATAAGAACGATGCTTGCTGAGAGAAATTTCAGAGTTATGGAGATAGGGGACATACTAACTGGAAGGGAAAGGCCAGGGGATATGACGTTGATAACTGTGCTTGGCGTTCCTGTTGTAGATGCAGCTTTCTGTCAGATGATAATGAGGAGGTTATCTTTAATATAAGAATAACTTTTAGCTAATTATTACAAAATAGTATTAAAGCTAAATCTCTATATCCGCCTCATTCACTCTTAGATAAGCGGCTATCAGCTGCTTTGAGGCACCCGGCTCGGCCTTTCTTATCTCATCCACCGTCCTTTTCAGGTATTCTCTGTATTCAATGGAGGTTTCCCAGTATCTCTCGAAGTGGCTTATAAGCAAATTAGCTAGAGTCTCGGATTTTACCAGATGACCTACTCTTGTGGGCTCGACCTCCCCCACTCTCTCGGGCAATCCAAGCACTATGAGCTCTCTATCCACCACCATATACCTCAGGTCATAAACTATCAGACCATCATGGTATCTCACTTCTGCACCACTGTTAACATACTTTGATCCAACTGCCAGCTTATCCTTTCCCTTTGGCATGAGATACTGAAGCTTAACTCCTCTAGAGCTTGCCTCCTTCATGCACTTGAGAAGCTCATCAAAGACCATTAGATCCTCATCTCTCGGATAAGTGCCGGTCACTATTGCCTTGACCTCCTTTTTAGATGATCTCAGTGCCTCCATAACTGTGCTGAAGTACTGCTGTCTGGTCAGCACTCTAATTGTGTCCTGAAGGCTTTTTAATGCTCTTTCCCTCATTTTCCACTCCTTTTTTGTCAGTAAAAGTAGTATTATAGTCGCAATAAGAAGGATAGACTCTACTACTAGGAGGGATATTGTTATTGCTTCCATTAGCTGGAGGGAAGCGCCTCATATTTTTAATTTTAGCTATGTTGAAAATCGATTCTCTACACCAGTTTACTTTGTCCTCAGGAGACTTCTCCTCCTCTCTCCCTCTATCCAGAAGCTTCCTTGATCAGTGACCTCAAGCTTCCATATAGGAACTCTCTTCTTCACCTGCTCAACAGCCCATTCAGCTGCTCTAAAAGCTTGATCTCTGTGCTCTGCTCCTACAGCAACGAGAAGAGTTTCCTCTCCAGGGGAAAAAGTCCCTATCCTGTGTGTTATAACAACTTCATGAACACCGCTCATCTTCAGGGCTTCCTCTCTTATTTTCTCAAGCTCTTTCCTTGCCATGTCCTCATAAACCTCATAAGAGAGCTCTTTCACAGTATATCCCTCGTTTTTCTCCCTCACAACACCTATAAACATGACTACAGCCCCCACCATTCTCGATGACTTCACCTTTTTGAGGGCTTCATTTATATCAAAGTCCTTGGATAGATAAGCTCCACCGCTGACAGGAGGAAATATCGCTACGGTATCCCCATCAGATAGAATTTGTTTTTCATCCACTCTTCTGCCATTTACAGCAATCATTATATCAACTCCTCTTATCAGATCTTCGATATTCCTCAGTAGATCTTCTACTCTAGATCCATCAGGCAGCTCCACGCTTATTTCTGGACCTCCTGCTCTCTCCTTTAAAGAGCCAAAGAATCTAACTCTGACCTGCATATAGAACCATCCCTTGGAAAAAGTTAATCTTTACCCCTATGCTATAGGGAAGGATGGCATCTGAATATGTGCTTGATGCTCTGATAAGCTCTGGCATAGATGAGAGAACTGCAAGGGTGATAATGGAGAGAATGCATAGATTTGGGCTTATGGAGGAAATAGAAGGTCTCTACTCAGCATATAAAGCGATAAAAGATCGTTTGGAAAATCTGAAGGATCCTGCAATACGGGAGGAAATGAGAAAGATAGAGGAGGACATGAAGAAGTTGATAACAGACATAGGAAGGGATCCATTTTTCTCCAAGCTAGCTCATCTATCCCTTAGGGTCGAGATACCTCTTAGTGCTGTTGTTCCCTATAGGAGTAGAATTGCAGGAATCAGAGAGAGACTTGACAGCATGAACTATACTCTCTCAACAGCTGAACCGAAGGAAATATATGGAGAAATATCAGAGGTGGAGAAAGAGATTGAAAAGAGAGAATCCCAAGGAATGGATGTGAGCTTTCTGAAGGACAGAATTAACAGATTGAAGGGGATCGCAGGAAGAGGAACTCCTTATACAAGGAGATATGTGGAAGCTGAAGTGAAATCGATAAGGGACAAGTTAGTTAAACTAGATGATATAGTGGCTAGAAGAGAAAGGTTGATATCGCTGCTTCCAAAGGTCAAAGAGATCTGCTCCTACTTGGACAGTATTTCTGGGACAGATGCCTTCTCATTGCTCTTCAACTCCATGTCAAATAGACTTATCTCTCTTGCTATAAACTCTGAGGAAGAGTTAAACAGCGCTGATGGTGATTTATCAAATTTCGATAGCTTGACAAATGTCCTTCTTCAGATATACCCTCTCTTTGAGAGAAAGCTCAATCTCTTCGAATATCTCGACATGATAGAAGGTTATGAAGGTCTTTCCGACGCAATAAAAGGTATTCTGAAAAATGAGGATCTGCCAAAGGAGCTCAGAGCGGCAAGGGCTCTTGAGATCCTTAAAGACAAGATAAGGGGAATAGATGAATTTGTTGAGGCAAGAAAGGAGCTTAAAAGACTTTATCCATTCTGGAAGTCGTATATAATGGATGAGCTAAGAAACAAGGGATACGCTGTCAGAGTGGATGAGCTTGAGAAGATACCGAAAAGATGGAGGCACATGATAGCTAGGATGCTGTCCGAGGAGAATGAGGACATAATATTCGAGAACGGATTCATAGTTCACAGCAGAGCTTACTCCGATGAGATCCTCAGGAAGGAGATGGAGCGCATGAAGGAGGAAATTGAGACGATAAAGGGGATAGTATCAGGACTTATGAAACTTGGAGTCAATTTAAGCGATAAATTACTTGAGATAGAGCAGATAGAATTGAAATTCGATGAGATATCTAAGGGAGAACCGGGGGTTAGGATCATAGCTGAGGTAAAGCAAGCAAGAAAGCTGATAAATGAGCTCAAGGATTGGATTATCTCCAAGTTTGCCTCTTAAACTATCTGGATAGCTCCTCCAGCGTCCTTCTCTTTGTTTCTATTCCGAGGATTAGTGTGGAGATCGATGCTAGCATATGGACAGCGGAAAAAACAAAAAATACAGTTTCCAGCCCATATTCCATCCATATAACTCCAGTGAGGTAAGGAGCTAATATTCCAGCGATTCTTCCCACTCCTGCGGCTGTTCCAGAACCAAAGCCTCTTATCTCAGTAGGATAGAGCTCAGGAGTATATGCATAAAGGCCAGCCCAGCTACCAAGATTGAAGAACGATATTATACAGCTATATAATAAAATAGATGGAATATCTCTGGCTGTTGCAAACATAAGACTTCCGATGCCAGCAAGAGTAAGGTATACAAACAGTGTTTTCTTTCTCCCCACGCTATCTAAGAGGAATGTAGCTGAATAGTACCCCGGTATCTGCATCAGGGTGACGAGGAGGGTGAACTCGATGGATTTAACGTAGGCTATTCCCATATCATAATAAATCGATGGAAGCCAGATGAAGATACCATGATACGTGTATACGAGAGAGGCCCAGAGGATCCACAAAAGAAGAGTTCTTTTTCTCAGTTTTTCTCCAAGTATATCCGCCATGCATTTTGTATATGCCTTTTTCCTTACCTCCACTTCTGGAAGGCTTAAGCCAAATCTGCTGGCTATATCTCTGGCTACATCCGCTCTTCCGGATGAAATAAGGTATCTCATTGACTCAGGTGTTAGAGATAAAAGCGGTATAAGGAACAGCGGCAGGCACCCAAGGGCAAATGTAGCTCGCCATCCAGCAAACGGGACTACGATCCAGCTGATGAACATGGCTAGCAGCACTCCATAAACCCATGAGGTTTCAACTAATCCCAAGAACATTCCCCTATATCTCTCAGGTGCGTACTCTGCGGTATAAACTCCTGGCTGAGGAAGAGCACCTCCTAATCCTATTCCAGCGATGAACCTGAGAATGATCATCTCGCTTAAGCTTGCTGTAATGCCACACAACCCTGTGAACAGAGAGAATATTGCAACGGTGATGCCCATCGTGTTTCTCCTTCCAATTCTATCAGCTAGAATTCCGAATGTCACAGCTCCCAAGAACATACCCACATAACCTGAACTCGCCAGCAGACCCTGCTCTGGCCTGCTTAATCCCCATTCCTTGGCTATAGGAACTAACAGTGCTCCGATGAGCATTGTATCCATAGCAGCGAATGCATACACAAGACATGAGATCAGAAGAACTCTGTAATGTATGCCTCTTGGCATAGAAGGCCTAAAAATATACACTTAATAAACAATTATGCCTTGACTTTTAATGCCATCAATTTAAGGAATCGAGGCAAGAATTACCTCCTAGCATAAACCTGCTGCCTCGGATTTCTGGGATCCAGAGATCTGGATATAAGACCCCTTCTTAAAAGCTGAGATATGGCATATCTGACAGTTCTCTCTGGAAGAAGTGTCCTCTCAATAATTTCCTTCCTAGAAAGAGGACCCTCATATTCTATTACTTTCAGTATAAGCTTTGCACTAGGCGGTAGTTTCAGGATCTCCTCTGTAACTTTCTTTTTTCTAGTTATCTTTCCCTTTGAGAGAATCTTCCTCTCAAACCTTATTATTCTTATACTATCTCCTTTTCTCACTTTGACATCGGATCTCACCTTAACTCTCTCTATTCCATCCACTATAGCCTCACACTCATACCTGCTTCCAATATCTCTTATCGAAATTAGGCTTTCTCCCGGGGCTACTATTGGTCTTCTTCCTGGATCTATGGAATTTACAGGAACTATCAATATGACATCCGCGTTCTTTATCACAACAGGTCCTCCAGCAGACATAGAATAAGCAGTTGATCCAGTGGGCGTTGCTATTATGATGCCATCGGAGTAATCCCTGAAGAGCTCGTCCCCATCCACTTCTAACACATATTCCATGGGAACTGCGCTCTTAGAGGGAAAAATAGCCACTTCATTCAGTGCAGGAGGCATTAGATTTCCGTCTACCTCAATGCTCAATCTCATTGCTTCCTCTAGGATATAATCTCCCGATACTACCTTTTTAATCGCTTGATGAACCTCATCCACTCCTATTTCTGAGAAAAAGCTGGGACCTGAATTTCCTATGGGAAGAACTAGCTTCCCTTTTATCCTATGTAAAGCCTCCAGAAAATCTCTGTCAGAACCAAATATGATGATTATATCAGGGTCATCAGATATAGCTCCTCCAAAAATCTCTATTTGAGTTTCAAGCCAAGATTTTACCTTTTCATCTTGGGAAATGACTCCAAATCTCAACCTACATCCTCTCCATTCTAGGTATACCAGCTATATCCATGAGAGATCCCAGTGACTCCTTGAATGCCTCAACTAGCTTTAACCTTGCATCTCTCAATTTATTCTCCGATTGTATCACTGGAATTTCCTCATAGAACTTGTTAAACTTCTTTGCCATCTCATTTGCATGCTGCACGATAAGATCCGGTCTCAATAGATCTACTGAATCCCTGAGGATCTTGGGTATTCTTGCTATCAAGAGGATAAGATCCTCCTCCAGCCCTGAGCTGAGAAGCTTGGTATCGTAATCCTTTGGCACATAACCGGCTTTTCTGAGTATGCTCACAGCTCTTGTGTAAGAGTACTGTATAAATGGGCCGCTGTTCTCCTCTAGATTTAGCACTCTATCCCAGTTGAACTGAAGCTTCTTCTTGGGATCTATAGATAGCATTGCGTATCTGAATGCTCCCACTGCCACCTTCTCGCTTATGTCCTCTTCTATATCTCTTCCTGCTATTAGCTTTGATGCCCTTTTTGCAGTTTCATCGAGAACTTCATCTACAGTTATGTATATTCCTTTCCTTCCCGACATCTCCCCCTCAGCCAAGCTGACAAGCTCATATCCTAGATGGATTATTCTATCAGGATCAAGGCCAAGGAGGGCAACACCCACCCTCACCTGAGATTGTTCCATTGTCTGCTCTGCTCCCACCACATTATAGCATCTTTCAACTCCTATCTCCACCAGCTTTTTATACGAATATGCTATATCAGTCATCGTGTAAAGCCACGTTCCATCAGACCTAGAGAGATAAAATCTCTCCGGTAGATTTTCTGGCACTTTTATTCCCTTTTCTCTCGCTTTGTTCATATCTAAGTACACAGCTCCATTCTCCTTTGAGGTATACGGTTGTAACATGAGGGCTACTTTCTCCACTAGACCGCTCCAGATCATGTCGCTCTCCCAGTCATATTCATCATGTTCTATACCTATTCTCCTCAATGTCTGTCTGAATCCGCTTATGACTTCCTCAGCTGAACTTCTGAGAAGCGATTTTATCTCCTGCTCCCCTCTCTGATATCTTCTGAGAATTTCATAGACTTCCTCCTCAGGATTATTCATGCTCATTATCCTCTCAACTATCAAATCAACTAGCTCCGGATCCTTCCCTCTAATCCTTTTTAGGTTGTTTTCAGCTTCCTTGTTTCCCTTTTTCAGCTCTATTGCTTGATTAACAGCTGCATATATCAAGCCATACCAGTGGTCCACTTTTCCTCTTGGCTTCTCCCCGACTATCTGTTTGCCCAATGCTATATATGCGCTCTGCAGACCGCAATCGTTGACTAAATAATGCCTCCTCACGTTGTATCCCATGAAGGAAAGAATTCTTGCCAACGTATCCCCTATCACAGAGTTTCTCCCACTCCCTATATGAAGAGGGTGAACTGGATTCGCACTTGTATGCTCCACCATCACATTTCCAGAGAAAAGTCCTCTTCCCAGCTGTCCTTTGGTTGCCGCCTCTATGACCTCTCTGGAGATCAATGGAATATCTAGCCTGACGTTTATATATCCTCCCTTTATTCTGATCTCCTCTACTCCTTCTATCTTTTTCATTCTCCCAGTTATCTCCTTTAAAATTACCTCTGGACTTTTTCTGGTCTCTTTTGCTAATTTAAATCCTATTGATGTCCCTATATGTCCAAGGCTTCTATCAGGAGTCTCCTCAAATCTTATCTCTGCAGCATCAAGCGATATGCCAACATCCTGAGCAGCTCTAGATATCTCCTCAGATAGGGCCAGTTCTACACCGGAAAGGGGATCTCTTCTGTCGATCAAGGGGAACACCTCACTCTATAGCTGACTCTCCTGCTTTGCTGAGCTCATATTTTCCATTCTTCTTCTCAACTAGGCCTAATTTAACAATATATCTCATTTTTGCAGCGACCTTTTGGGCAGATACTCCTATATCATTGGCTATCTCTTTGCAACTCGATGGTCCCCTCTTTTTTATTACTTTTAACACTTTTATTGTGAAGTCATCCATGCTCAACTAATCACCTTGATAACATCCTAAACGCGAATTTAAAAGAGTCCTCATTATATATTTATATCAGCTCCATTGCCTTTGGTGGCACCTTGTCTGAGGATCTCTCTGTACTGGACAGGGAAGTAGCATCAGTTATATCAAGTATCCCTAGGGGGAAAGTGACAACAATAAAAACTATAGCAGAATCACTCGGGGACAAAAGAGCGACTTTAGCCGTATTCCTCTCGCTAAAAAAGCTAAAGAACAGGGGAATAGAGGGATGGCACAGGGTTGTCAGGGAGAATTTGCAAGCAGATCCGGATGCAATACCCCTGCTTAAAGCAGAAGGTGTCACTATAAGAGGAAATGCTGTTGACAGATCCTTTATCACGGGAAGAGTGAGAAAATCCGCAATTCTTCTCAGGATGAGATATGCTCAGAGGATGATGAGGGACTCTCTTGTCTTAAAAGAGGTGGGAGATGTGAGAACGGCAGCAGGCGTTGATGTTGCTTATGTAGGGGATGTGGCCTTTGGGGCATGTGTTGTGATGGATAGAAACTTTAATGTAGTTGAAAAGAGTGTAGTAAAGGTAAAAGCTCTTTTTCCATACATACCCACCTATCTCGCCTTCAGGGAGTTTAGGCCTATGTATCTGGCTGCAAGAAGGTGTGAATTTGATGTGCTTTTTGTGGATGGTCATGGACTACTTCATCCAGAGCTATTTGGCGAGGCATGTCACCTAGGCGTTGCGCTGAGAAAGCCAACAATAGGAGCTGCTAAATCCCTGCTAGTCGGAGAAATATATGGAAACAAGGTGTTTGTGAACGGGATACATCTGGGTTGGGTTCTGGGAGGCAGCTACATATCGCCTGGAAACATGATATCAATAGATGATTCTCTTAAAATATCAAAAATGTTTTTATTAAATCGCTCTCAACCAGAGCCCTTGATCCTAGCACACATGGAATCAAAGATGGCCAGCACTAAACAATCCTGAGGAACTCTTCAGCTACATCCCTCCAGCTTCTGCTCAACACTCTATCCCTTGCTATTCCTCTGAAGGAATTCAATTTCTCTCTGTTCTCCTTTAATTCCCTTATTGCCTGCACTGCTTCCTCAACACTTCCCACCAATATGCCATCTCTTCTCAGCACTTCTGGTATTGCTCCCACGTTAGCTGCGACGACAGGAACTCCTGCAGCTAGAGCTTCTGCTATGACAAGCCCATAACCCTCAAATCTTGGCATATGAAGAAATACATCAGATGCGCTCATCAGAGGGATAAGCTTTTTATGATCAAGATTTCCAAGAAATCTCACTTTTGCCCCGGACTTCCTAGCTTTTTTCTCCAAAAATTTTCTCAAAGGACCATCTCCAGCTATCGCAAATTGAGCATCAACTTTGGAGGCAACTTCTACAACGAGATCAACTCCCTTCACTGGGACTAAAGAAGCAGCAGATAGTACAAGAAACTCATCAGAAAAGCCGAACTCAGATCTAACAACATCTCTTTCTGGGATGTTAAGGAATTCATCTCTATCAACAGCTCCAGGTATCACTGTAGATTCAACTCCGAAGATACTCCTTACCCTCTCAGCTATATACCTGCTCACGGAAACAGTTTTTCCCCTACTTAGAGATTTTCTAACAATGGATTTTAAAATTCTCCCCATAAATATATCCGTTCCATGAAACACAATAATGCCTTTCAACGAGGAGATTCCCAGAGCTGCCCCAGCTGTCTTCGCATAATTAGCTATGATAAGATCGAATTTCCTGCCCTTTCTCTTCATCCACATGCCAGCATTTATTATGAAACTTGTCCCTCTTATTAGCTTCACCTTAGGAGTTCTTAGCTGATGGACCACCTCTCCAAAACAGGAAGAAGATCCACTATAGCTCAAAACCTCTACTTCATGTCCCATCTTAATGAACTCTCTTGAAAGGTATGTGGAGTAGAGCTGAACTCCTCCTCTTTCAGGGTAGTGTGCTCCTACTATCAGAACTCTCATACGAAACTTTAGGCTCATAAGATAAAAATGTGAGCAGTTAAGCTGTGCTCTTCTGCATATCCCACAGCTTAATACTCGATATCCCGACCTCTACCCTAGTTCCATCTTCAAATAAAGTAATAGACCTCACCACGATGCTGAACCCTCCTATATCTGCCATCCAGTACTCCCCTTCTGCCACTGGAGTGAGGATTCTTCTCGCTAGATCAGAAGTTCTAACTCTGTAGCCCATAGCTTTCACAGTAATATCCCCTAGACGTATCTCTTTTCCTCCTATTAGCTCTATTTTTCCTATTCTATCTCCTAGTGCTTTCCACTCCTCTATATTGTTGTCCTGTTGTTGCAGAAATATCCTCACAGGAGTAGTTGTCTGCATGTAAAAAGCCTTTAGATCCTCTCCCCTATAGTCAAACAGGGCAAATTTCCCTGAAACAGGGCTTCCATCCTCCTTAGATATGTGAATTGTGGCTCTTGCGGCTAGATCTGGATTCCATATTTGTATTACCCAGCAGGGGATGGAATCAACTAACTCCTCCTTTAGGACAAGAACATTGCATTTATACTCTCTATCTGGCATCTTTATCTCTATCTGAAACTCCTTTGCAATAGATATCAGGTCCAGTAGGCTTGTAGGCCTTCTCATATCTTCTTCTTCCTAGATCTAGTTAAATAGTTCTAGTTTAGTATTAAAAAATAAAAAGTTATATGCTACAGGAGCTCCAATACTCTTCCAATGCCTCTAGTTGTCCCCTCTCTGAATATGAACACATCGCCCTTCAATATGTACTCGGGTCTATGTAAAAACTTGAAGACGACCTCTCCGGAATCCCCCGTTCTCATGTACTCTTTACTAGATTTAATTAATCTAGATGTCTGCTTTATAGTATGGACATGTATTACAGGTTCATAGCCAACTCTTATCGTGGTAGGATGATGGAGCACCTTTATCTCAGCCTTGAACTTCCAAGTAGCTCTTACTTCCCTGCCACTGCCAAGAAGCACCATGCCCCTTCTTACATCTTCTTGATCCACACCTGTTATTGCAAAGCCCGCCATCTCTCCGGCAACAGCTCTGCTTACGGGCAATCTATTCACCTGTATAGATCTCACTCTCACTGTTTTGAAGCTTCCATCATCAAAGGGCCCTAAGAGAACCTGATCTCCCTCCGAGACAGATCCGTACTCTACAAGTCCTGCCACAACAAGCCCTGCTCCAGGTATAATATACTTTTGGTCTATATAGCAGAGGAAGCCTTTCTTAGCCCTCTCCTTCCATGCAACTCTGGGAGGAAGCATGTTAAGAAATGATTTTAGAAGGCTCAGACCCTGGCCTGTCACATTTGATACTAAAAATATTGGAACTATCTTTCCGTGGGTCATGTATCTTGCGGCAACAGCCGCATCATTGAGCTCCCTTACTATAATGGGAATCCTGTTTATTCCCGGAAGTTTGAGAATTTTTATCACATCCCTGAGGTTTTTCATTGCTACTTCCCTTGGAGTTGCATCAATTTTCGTCATCACTATAACTACGGGTATTCCCAGAGCTATAGCTATGCCCAAATGCTCCTTAAAGCTGCCAATTATCCCTGCATTAGCTCCAACTACAAGCAGTGCGTAGTCAGGTAGACTTCCTAGGACTCCTCTAAGAGTTGTCTTGAGGTATCTGAAGTGTCCAGCCAGATCTATTAAGTTCACGAGCTTCGATGATTTCATGTAGATCTCCGGTTCATTATATGGTATTGAATCATTAACGCTGTTGCCCTTATCGTCAAAACCAAGAATGTGAATCGAGACAGAGCTACTCCTTCTCATCCTCAGCTCATGCGGGTATCTTGCAACAGCGCTCATGGCAGAGCCATTTCCATCATCAAGTTTCCCCGTAACTAGCACTCCCTTGAGGGTGGATTTTCCAGCATCCACATTGCCCAGTAGAACTAAGTTCATCATTATAGGAGGAACATCTCTGCTTCTTCTCACCAAAAGCTCGTATACATCTCCTCTTTTTCCTCTTTCCTTCCTTATTACTATGTAAGTGGCACCTATCATCTCGCATATTTTATCCATTGCCTCAAAGGATTGTCTAGCTTCCTCCTCATTTAGTCCCAATAGTTGACCGTCATTGCTCACTCCAAGCTCATAGAAGGCCTCTCCTCCACCCTCATTTATTCTATACATCAACTGGGTGGCCAGCTCCTCCAGTCTCTCCTTTGAATTTGGCTTTACCATCAGCTTATACTCTATGTTTCCCTCTTCTTTCTCCCTCTCCATACCTGATTCAAAAACACTCTGAATATTTAATCATAACAGAAGCTTTATAGCCTGTTCGGGCTCGGTGCGAGTATGAAGTTCCCTGCAAATCTGATCGAAAAGGCGAGGGATATACACTCCGATAGACCAAAATACTGCTTCAGATTGGATAAAGTTGGGGCTTCAGGGCTAAAAGTTCCGATAAGAGTGAATGGATTTGTTCTGCTGGGAAACGTGAATGTCTACACCAGTTTACCTGATAACAGAAGGGGAGTGGATCTAAGCAGACAGAATTCTGTAGTGTATCAAGTGGCTAATTCAGCTAGATCTCTTGAGGAGTTTGTTATTTTGTCGGCTGAGGAGCTTCTGGACGTTATTCCATACTCTGATGCAGCTGAGGTCTCAGTAGAAGTTGATATTCCCCAAGATGAAGCAAATGCATTCGGAAGCTACAGAACTATGATTTCCTCCTTTATATCTAGAGCAGACAAGAGGAAGAACAGGACCAGGGTTGAACTTGTTGGAATAACAGCATGTCCCTGCACTCAAGAGCTCATAAGGACATATCTTGCCGATATTGGTGAAAGCACATCCATACCCGCAACTCATACACAGAGAAGCATTGGAATCCTTGATATAACCCTCAAGGAGGATCATATAAGCCATAGAGATTTAGCTGCCATAGTAGAGGAGTCCATGAGCTCTCCCACAAGAACTCTTACAAAAAGGCCTGAAGAGGCCTCTCTTGTGATGTTGTCTCTCTTTAACCCAAAACTTGCTGAAGATGTCGTCAGAGAAATGTTATTTTTGCTTCTTGAAAGATTTCCAAGGATACCAGATGATGCATACGTCATCTCATCCGTCAGAAGCTTGGAGAGCGTTCATAAACATGATATATATGTAGAGAGATCCGCTTTTGTTGGGGATCTGAGAAGGGAGCTAGAGGGAAGCAAGCGCCCTTAATGCCACCTTGACAAGAATATCCTCTCCTTTCATGTCTTCTGATATGACCAAGAATATACCACCGGCTTTTATCTTTCTTCCGGAGAGATTGTATCTTGATGCCAACGCGAGAATCACTGAAAGCTCCATCTCAGTGCAGAGAACGCCAATATTCCTCAGATATTCCAAGTTTTTCCTAGCTTCATCAGGATTTATTGATGCTTCTGGCTCCTCAACTTCGTATAGTGCGTCCTTAGAATGTGTCAATCCCATGTGAAATCTGACCCCAAGCTCCAAGCAGGCATTTCTCAGAGCATTGACCACATCTTGATCGGGAATAAGGGGAAATCCATCTCCGATTATTTTCTTTGAAACGCACTCCTGTGCTATCACCCCTGTGGATATTACAAGATCTCCTGCACGAACCTCCCTCTGCAGGCTTCCAGATGTACCAGGCCTTATCAGGACAGCATATCCCTTGCTGTAATCTAATGCTTCTATAACCTCTCTGACTACAATTGCTGCTGAGCTTGGACCCATTCCCGTATCCACTGCTGCAACATCCACTCCTCTATAGGATCCAACTACTACAAGCTGTCTTTCATCAGCCATAACTCTGGAATTCTCCAGAAATCTCTGTATCAGCTTAACTCTACTTCTAGATCCTGGTAAAAGAACTCTAGGAGGAAGATCACCTCTTCCAACTCTTATGTGATGCAGCTTCCCATCGCTATCGAAGAACACCATCGCATCACCTCGACATCAAGCTTGATATAGCTTCTTTTACAGATAAAAACTCTTTTGATAAATTTTTTCCCTCTTTTGCATTAAGCTCCATCTTTTCCGCAAGCCTTCTCAGCTGTTTCATGTTCCCTGCTATAACTAGATCCACTCTTTCCTGTCCAAAGACTATCGTGCTTGCCGGAACTGCTGCATCCCCACCAGAAGCAAGCATCTCCTGTTTTATCACTATTGCGACTGGATTGCTCACCCCTCTAATGTATAACACCCTAGTCTCTGATTTGGAGGCCACTTCCCTAGCACCATATGGATGTGCCCCTATTCTCAGATATAAATCCTCAAAATCCTCTTCTTTCATTCCTACAGGCATTAGGTAAGCTTCTATATCCTTCTTGTATACTTCTATATTTTTTCTCATGAATTCAGCTATCTTAACTGCTTGAACTGTTTCCCAGACATCATGAGTTCTCACGACACTAGCTCCATTGTAAACTGCTATTGCAGTCGCTGCTATGCTCCCAGGAAGCCTTCTTCTTGGATCCTCCTCTCCAGCTATTTTCCCTATGAAGGACTTCCTTGAGACGCTCACACAAATAGGTCTTCCCATTATCAACAAGCTACTCAATCCTCTCAGCACCTCGGAATCCCAGATGTACCAAGGCTTATCCTGTTGTCTGAAGAATCCTATGAGAGGATCCACTACTATCCTGTCCTCCTTTATTCCATAGGCTCTTCTTAGACCTTCTGATATGAATCTTCTTATTTCTTTTAGTGGATTGGAGCTTTCCGGTCTACCAAAAGCCCCCATTATAAGGGAGAGATCCATGGAAGATACGAGGTCAGCCATTCTATCATCCGATAATCCAGAGACATCATTTACTATAGAGGCCCCAGCCTCCACTGCTCTCAACGCAACTTCATATCTCTTGGTATCAATGGATATTGGAACTCCTAAATCCTTTATCCTTTTTATAGCTGGAACCACTCTTCTGATCTCCTCTTCCTCACTCACGTAAGTGTTTAGATAAGGTGCTGTGCTCATTCCTCCTATGTCTATTATCGACGCTCCTTGTTCCACCATTTTTTCAGCTATTCTTAGAGCTTCCTCTGGGCTTTTTGCCACAGAATCCTTGTAAAAAGACTCTGGACTCAGATTTATTGCCCCAATAACTTTAACAGATTCTCCTAATCCCACTTTTACTCCTGATAGATCGGCTTTCAGAAACATTTTTCTTACCCCCTATCTTTAGGACTTGTGAGAGAGATAGATTTAGGTCTATGGATGCCCATCTATATGAGGATAGCTGCTGAACTTGGTCTAGATGTAGAGGCTGATAGAGAGGCCACTATCCTGATGGACAGGCTTATGACAGGAAAAGAGGACAAAACTGATGAGCTAGAATATCTTCTCAAAAATGAGAGAGTGATTATCCTAGGAAATGGACCCTCTCTTCCCAAAAATCTGGAAGACCTTCATGGAGTGGTGATAGCTGCAGATGCTGCAGCATCTGTATACAAGAGAGTGGTGAGAAAGGAGCCCGATATAATAGTTACAGACTTGGATGGACCCCCTGATATACTGGAAATGGGGTCACTAAAAGTTGTGCACGCTCATGGGGACAATATGGATAGACTTAGAAAGTTCGTTCCTCTCATGAAGGAACTAGTTGGCACCACTCAAGTCGAGCCAGTGGGCAAAGTTCACAACTTTGGGGGGTTTACGGATGGGGATAGGGCCGTCTTCATATCGATGATGGCTGGAGCTAAATCAGTTGTTTTAATCGGAATGGACTTTGATTCCGTGACGGAGTATGACATATTAGCTGGAAAGGACCTGATAAAAAAGAGAAAAAAGCTTGAGATAGCGAAGTGGCTTATAGAAATTGCGGGGAAGATGGGATGCCCTTTAGAGGAGGTGAGCAAGTGGAGGTAATACCAATAAAATCCTCAGTGATATCAAAGGGGGATGATGTAGTGAGCATTCTTCTTTCTAAATGCAAAGTTGAGGATGGGGACATAATAGCAATAGCAGATAAAGCTATAGCAGCAGCACAGGGGAGATTTATCAGATACGAGGACATAAAACCATCTGATAGAGCTGTTGAACTTGCAAAGGAGTCAGGACTTGAGCCCGGATTCGTGGAGCTCGTCCTGAGGAACTCTGACATAGTTTTCGGCACTGCTTATAGGACGCTTCTAACTCTAAAGAATGGAATTCTGGTTGCGAATGCCGGTATAGACCACAAGAATGCTCCAAAAGGGTATGCGGCATTATGGCCGGAGGATCCAAATAAGGAAGCTGACAGAATAAGGGAGGAGATAGAGAGAAGAACAGGAAAGAAGGTGGGTGTAATAATAGTGGACAGCAAACTTTCCCCCCTCAGAATGGGAACTACTGGTTTTGCCCTTGGAATGTCTGGATTCAAGGGGATAAGAGATTTCAGAGGAAAGAGGGATATATACGGAAAGAAGATATTGATGACAGTGATGAACTTGGCTGATGCCCTCGCTGCAGCAGCGCATATCTTCATGGGGGAAGGAGATGATCTTGTGCCATTTGTCCTTATAAGGGGCGCTCCTGTCGAAATGGGCCAATTTAATCCAGATGAGTTGAAGATAGAGCCGGAGAAGTGTGTTTACTTCAGGCCGCTATACTTGTCTAGATTGACGGAAAGAAGCACTTCTTAACGTTTGCTCAACTGAAACTTTCCGTTAAATTTTCACATACCTTCTAAGTTATAACTCAGTTGTAGCTTTTGTCATGAGGAGCATCTTCATAATCTCGCTTGGGATAGTTTTGCTCCTGCTATTATCAAGCTTTGTCAGCATAATTCCAGTTTATGTGGGAAAGGACGAGCTTTTCAACGAGTTCAATTTGGTGAAAAGGGATGTGGAAAGAGGAGTTCCATGGGAGAAGATAAGAAAAGAGGTTATAATGCAGGGATTCTATCTGACAAATAGCGGATCGTGCTTCAACTTAACCCAAGGAGACTCCTTCATATCAGCCTGTCTACCATCAGGGAGTAATAACAACTGTCTCTTTCTTCAGACAGATGTTGAGCCAAAGATAACTTACGTTGGGGAGAATGTGAGCTACAGAGCATTTGGGATATCATTATGCAGAAAGGGAGTTGAGATGAAGGCTTTCCTCCTGCTTCCTTCTTCCTGCCCTCTTTCCCCCTACATCACTCCATCTCGTCCTCCTATAGCCCCTGTTCCCATGCCTCCGGATGGCTCCTCCCAAAGTAGGATTAAGAACATAATCCCCAGCGATAGATGTGTTCATATAAACTTCAATTGCACTAATTGTATATCGCTGGGATGCTGGACTGGGGAGTATGAAGCCAGCACCGAAATGGAGATAAAGCCGACATGCTTCGGAAACTACACTATTGTGACAATATTGTCGGATGGAAAGGAGGAGATAAGATCTGATGCCACCTTCTTGGCCATGGCAGTGTCAGTATCCGCTAAAGCGGATCCAGACAAAGTGAAAAGTGGGGAAAAAGTCAAGCTAATTGGATCTGCCTCGGCTTTTTATGACGTTATAATGTCGTATCAGGCATTTCTTCTGACCCCCTATGGCAGGATTTTCCTAGATGAAGGAGCTGGAAATTATACAAAAATAAATAAAACATATTACTATACTCCACAAAAAGAAGGATCCTATGCATTTATGTTTGTTGTACACGATAAATATGGAAGGGAATTTCAAGCAAAGGCCTCTTTCTCAGACAGCAATGAGGGCGGAAGATCTGGTTCTAGCTGCCCAACTTTTGCTCTTAGCGTATCAGGAGATAGATACAGGGGTTATACAGTTACAGTCACATATTATCTGGAGCAGATATGGAATGTAGAGCTTTGTGTTGATGGAAGATGCTGGAGCAGCCATTCCAGCCCAGTAGTAGGGTGTGGAGCTCTATCTGTTGGAGGATTTGATGGAGATACATGCCATTATGCCTCTGCATCCGGATATGGAAGAACTAGTGCCAGTGCCAGCAGGAGTTTTGGGGCATGCAGTTCAAGCGGGAGTTCCTCCTCATCATCTCCTCCATCACCTCCCCCATCACCGCCTAGGTCGCCGGTAATCTCTCCTACGAAAAGCTCTACAACAGTGAATAGAGAGCCTAGTAGGAATACCGAGCTAAAAATCCCTGAAAGGGTATTTGAGAGGAAAATAAGAATGGTATGAGGTGATAAAATGTGTGTCGCGTTTGGCCTTCAAGGAGGAGGTACAGGAAAGACAACGATAAGCTTCAATGTGGCAGTTAAAATGGCCAGGGAGGGGAGGAGAGTCTTTTTCATAGGAATGGACATGGGAAGACAAAGTGCTGTATACCTATGGGATAAAAGAGTTGCTGATCATATATACAAAGGCGAAATAGCTACAATAAGAGAATACTTCAAAGGAAAGGCAAGACCTCTGGAGATAGCCTACGAGAGCAACATGGTAAAGAACCTCTTCTTTGTGCCGGCTGGGCATGGAAAGATCGAGATGAAGGAGTTAAGGAGATCTGCTGACATGTTCTCCAAGCTCGTGTCCGAGTACAAGAAGTATGGAAGAGTTATTGTGGACTGCCCCGGATCAGGAGGCCTTTCCTCAGTACTGGATTATTTAATGATATTTTCCTCCTGCGATAGCTTCGTTCCTGTTGTTGAGCCGAATGAGGCGAGCATAACAAATGCCATAAGGCTTGCAAACATGGCTCATCTCTCAGGCATTCCCGTCAACTTAGTTGTGCTGAATAAGGTTAAGGACGGCAATCAGGATATGATGGAGAGGGCTAGGAAGATCCTGACAGCGGAGGGGGATGTTATATTGGTGAAGTACAGCGATAGATTTGTGGAAGCATATGAGAGAGGAGCACCCCTTGTAGATCTATATCCAGAGAGCGATGAGGCCAAATCTATAGCAAGAATAGCAGAGATAATTGAGAGGAGAGCTGTTCCTATGGGAAAAGCTGGACCTGAAAGGATAAGGACAGCTCTGAGTATTATAGAGGGACAAGAGGTGGCTGAGATAGACCTGTCTATACTCAGGCATGTGAAAAACCTGTTCAGGAGAAAATAGTTTCCACCAATTTCTCCTTTTTTCTTGGGTATATCTCCAGATTATTTGATCAGCTGGTGTAGATCATGAGAACAGTGTTTGTTGAGGTTGGCCTAATCCTAGTAGGCCTCACAATGGTAGCCGGGCTTTACTTCTGGGGACAGGGAAAGGTAACTGAGATGTCAGGTGCTGTTGCTGGCATAATGCCCAAGACAATGATAAAAATAGTTGGGGTTGATGTACAGGATGATAAGATCACTGCTGTCACAGTGCAGAACATAGGAAGCTCTGCTGTGTCCGTAGGCAGCACAAGCAACTGGATAGTAAGCATAAAAAGGGCAGATGGAAGCAGGGTATCACCTTCTGTGACCTCATTATCCCCTTCATTGAGTTCTCTAAAACCTGATGAGGTGCTAAAGATAGTAGTTAACCCAACTCCGCTTTACTTAGACAAAGGACCAGCAAGCATAATGGTGAGCGGGCCAGGAGGCGTATCCGCGTCCTATACAATAAATCCTTAGGGGGATCTTCTTGAGGAAATCCTCTCGTGCTATAGCAATAATGTCGATGTCAAATCTGCTCGTTGTCCCTCTGAGATTCTTAGCTAAGGTATTCCTTTCTTATAGTGATTTCAGTGCATCAGAGCTATTTCTATCATTATTTCTCATTCTGATATGGACTTCCGGGGCTTTGGTCATCTGGGGGATTGATTGATGGATTCAGTGCTACCAGAGCTACTTCTCCTCTTGGCTGGGATGATAATGCTGTCCTTATCCCTGCCATCGCTAATGGCTTACTCTAACGAAAGGATCGACAAAGCTAGGTATGAAGTTCTTTTATCTGAAGTGATTAGGCTCTCTGATATCTTAAACAAGGCCTTGATGATGGGTAACGGATCAGTCCTGTATGAGAGTGTGAACTTTGGCACTCCGGTGAGGATATCCTCTCAAGGAAGCAGGATGATCTTAATCAGCAATTTGGGATATAGAGAGTTAGGCGTTGTATATAGTTGTAGTGGTTTTAATGTATCAACATATAATTACAATGGTAAGCTGGCATTCCTCTTCTCAGGCAGGTACAAATTTGATGTAAGAGGCATCGTATCGGATAAAGCCAAGGTAACAATAGAGTTCTCCAACGGCTGGAAAATGACGTTCTGGTGAGCATATGAGAACAGCACTTTATCTGGTCTCCATATCCATTGTCCTTCTTGTATTCTTTGTAAATGGGGCTTCTTTAATAAGCTCTATTGAGGCCAGAAATCAGGAAGAAATAATAAAAATGCCGAGAATAGATCAAGATTTAAGCAGTTATGGCATCTCCTGTGAGTTGGGTTTGCTTAACAAGCTTGTTCACGTGG
>Ga0080004_1155618_pt1 | contig 26393 bp, 31 predicted proteins | sample WasSprMetagenome_FD_69207 | JGI IMG/M metagenome (GOLD analysis project Ga0080004, IMG submission 69207) | Sulfidic aquatic microbial communities from Washburn Spring, Yellowstone National Park, USA - WS (SPADES assembly) (version 2) | ecosystem: Environmental > Aquatic > Thermal springs > Hot...
CAAGAGCAAGTTTCAGTGGCTGAAATTTTGTACAACTGGAATCAATAAAATTTATGAAAAAAAGTTTTACATTAATCGAATTGTTAGTGGTTTGCGGAATTTTTGGAATTTTTGCTTTGGGTGCTTTTAATTTTTTCATTTCTCAAGTGACATTACAAACTCAAACTTTAATGCTCCAGCAAGCTTTTAACGAACTTTCTTTTGCCATAGATAAAATGTCAAAGGAAATGAGAATGGCAAAAAAAGATGATATTGAATATAAAAAAGTGAGTAAAGATTGTTCAGGCAATCCCACAGATAAATTAAATTTTTGGATTATAACAAACGGAATTGGTTTTAGAGATTATTTAAATCGATGTCATAAGTTCTTTTTACAAAACAATCAAATTATGGAAGAAGCTTTACCAGATATTCCAGCTTTACCTTTAACTTCTACTTCAACTTTGGTGATTCAAAATTTAAAGTTTTACTTAAGTGGAGAAAAACAAGATGACACAAAACAACCCAAGGTAACGATTTTAATTGAAGGTAAAATCCGAGGAAAATATGAAATTCCAATAAAGGTCCAAACAACCGTTTCTCAAGCAGATTTGGATATTCAATATTAAAATGGAAAAGAAAAAAGGATTTATTTTGTATTTAACTTTGATTTTACTTTCTTTGTTGCTTTTAATGTCTTTGGCACTCAGTCAAATTTTTGTTTTTCAATCTAAAATTTTACAAACTATCGGAAAATCTGTGATTGCGTATTACGCGGGAGAAACAGGAGTAGAAAGAGGGCTTTATGAGTATTTGGTAAATGGAAAAAATACCTTTTCCAACATTTCTGGTTCTATAAATTATGATCAACATTCTGCTCAATACTCAGTAGATGGTGTTCAGCCAAGTCAAGCAAGTTCAAAATGTCCTTTGGAGCATTATTCTGTAATTTGTATTATCTCCACTGGAAGTTTTTTAGACACTCAAAGGGTAGTTTCTAGCAACTACTAAAAATGGAGCAAATTTTTTGGCACTTAAAAAGAATGGATTGGTTTTTGGTTTTTTTGGTTTCTCTTTTGTTTTTGATAGGTTGTGTTGAAATTTTTTCAATCTCAAAAAACAATTTTTTTGATTTAAAAAAACAAATAATTTTTTTTGTAGTTGGGTTTTTGTTAATGATTTTTCTTTCCTTTTTTGATTGGCGAATTTTGAGAGAAAATTCATTTTTGATTTTTGGGCTTTACATTTTATCTCTAATTTTGCTTTTTTTGGTTTTGTTTTTTCCTGAAACTCGCGGAAGAAAAGGTTGGTTTGAAATTGGATTTTTTTCTTTTGACCCAGCTCAAATTGCAAAAATTTCTCTTTTAATTTTGCTTTCAAAATATTTCTCTACAAGACACAAAGAACTTTATGATTTAAAACATATTTTTATTTCTGGTTTTTTTGTTTTTTTACCCGCTCTTTTAATTTTTAAGCAACCTGATTTTGGGTTTTTTTCTTTGGTTTTGTTTTTGTGGATTTCGATATTAATTTTTTCTGGAATTAAAATTCGACATTTTGTTTTAATAGTTTTAATTTTTGCACTTTTGTTTTCTTTCTCTTGGCAAAAAATTTTGAAACCTTATCAAAAAGAAAGGCTTTTGAGTTTTTTGAAAATAAAAGCTGAAGATCCTTTAAAAGTTGGCTGGAGTCAAAGGCAAGCTAAAATTGCCATTGCTTCTGGAGGGCTTTTTGGCAAAGGAATAAAACAGGGGTTTCAAACTCAATCTGGGTTTTTACCAGAATCAAAAACCGACTTTATTTTTTCTGCGATCGCAGAAGAAATGGGATTTTTGGGAGTTTTTGCCTTGTTGCTTTTGTATTTTCTCTTGTTTTGGCACATTTTTAGATTTTCCCTTTCTTTGGAATCTAATTTTGCAAGGCTTTTTACCCAAGGGTTTTTAGCAACTTTGTTCTTTGAATTTTTCTTACACGTTGCCACAAATTTGAGTTTGATTCCAGTAATAGGGTTTTATTTGCCCTTTGTAAGTTATGGAGGTTCTGCAATTTTGGCAAATTTTATATGCATTGGAATTTTGCAAAGTTTTAAAACTAAAAGTTGAAATTTTTTGAAAATTTTTTAAAATTAAATTTAGAAATTCCCTTTGGCCCCGTCGTCTAGTGGCTAGGACATTGCCCTTTCAAGGCAAAAACAGGGGTTCGATTCCCCTCGGGGCCACAAAAATTTTTAAACTCTTAAACTAAAAAGAGTTCTCAAATTTTTATTTTCTGTATAAAAAGAGGTACCACTCTTTATCTCTTACTAAATCGTGCCACGACATTCCCACAAAAACTGCCAACAAAAAAGGAGAGTGAATTAAAGAGAATTTTAAATTAATCAAAAGCGCAGAAAAGCCATAAAGCCAGTGATGAAATTTAAACTTCCATTTTAAAAAAGGCAAAGGCAAAAATAGAGAAGAAGGTAGAAATTTTTTTTGTTTTTTGTTTGCTTTTTTCACGTAAAATTCACTCAAAAAATATCCTAAAACTCCACCCACAAGAGTTTCCAACGACGTCCCTAAAAGACAAAGAAATGGGAGGTGTTTTAAATTTTTCTTTTTTGGTTTTATTTTTCTTAAAAAATTAATTTTCATGAAATCTTGCAGGGACTGAGGGAATCGAACCCCCGTCTGCGGTTTTGGAGACCGCCGTTTTGCCACTAAACTAAGTCCCCTTAATAATTTAAATTTTAAGCTTTTTAAAACAAAAAATCAACAACAAAAAATCAGTATTACTCTTCTAAAATTTCTTCAATTTCTTCGCAAATTATTTTTGGAACTCCATCTTTATCGTCAACTCTTCCTGTGGCCAAAATTGCTTTGTGTTCTTGAAATGCTTGGGGATATTTCATTAATATTGTGGGGAAAACAACGAGTTCAAGTTGCCCTTCTCCGTCTTCTATTTTAGTAAAAAACATTGGTGAACCCTGCCTTGTAATAACTTTCTTTAATTCCGTGATTACCCCTCCAACTCTCACCCTTTTTCCGGTTAATTCTTGAGTAATTTTACTCAAAGGAATAACTTTACCTTTCAAAGCTTTCAATAAATCTTCTGCCAAATGTCCAGAAACGTAAAGTCCCAAGTATTCTTTTTCCCAAATTAATTTTTCTTTTTTTGTCGCGCTTTTTATTTCTTCAAGCTTTGGCTCCAAAAAATTTATCGAAGAATCTCCAAACAATCCCATTTGTCTTGCTTCAAATTTTTGTTGATGGAAATTTTTGTGCCATTCTAAAATCCTTTCTAAATTTCCAAAAAGTTTGTTCCTTTCTTCAAAACAATCTAAAGTTCCAGATTTAATTAAAGCTTCCAAGGATTTTTTGTTTAAGTTTTCAGGTTTAATTCTTCTTAGAAAATCTCCCAAACTTTTAAACTTTCCTCTTTCTTTCCTTTCTTGCAAAATGGCCTCGATCGTATTTTCTCCCAAATGCTTTATCCCCAACAACCCAAACCTAATTTGCTTTTTTCCAGGAATGACTGAAAACCCTCTGAAACTTTCGTTAATATCTGGAGGTAAAACTTCGATCCCCATTTTTTTGCACTCTTTTATTAAAAACCCAATTCTTTCAACATCGTTTTGTTCTAAAGTAAGCAAAGTTGCCATAAATTCTACTGGAAAATGGGCTTTCAAGTAAGCAGTATAAAAAGCAATTTTTGCATAAGCTACGCTGTGAGATTTGTTGAAAGAATAATGGGCAAAAGGTTCGATCCACTGCCAAATTTTTCGAGCTATCATCTCATCAATTCCGTTTTTAATACACCCTTGAATAAACTTTTCTTTTTGAGCTTCCAAAAGTTCTCCTATTTTTTTTCCAATGGCTTTTCTTAAAACATCAGCTTCTGCCATAGAAAAACCTGCCAAATCTCTCGCAATTTGCATTACCTGCTCTTGATAAATCAAAACTCCGAAAGTATGTTTTAAAATTGGTTCTAATTTTGGATGCAAATACTCAATTTTCTTCTTTTTGTGTTTTCCATCGATATAATCTTGCAAAAATTGCATAGGTCCTGGACGATAAAGAGCAATCATTGCCACCAAATCCTCAAAATTTGAAGGTTTCAATTTTTTAAGCCATTTTCTCATTCCTTCAGATTCAAACTGAAAAACTCCGACTGTTTCTCCTTTTTGAAAAAGTTTGTAAGTTTTCGAATCATCAAAATTAATATCCTCTAGAGAAATTTTCTTTTGGTGAATAGCATAAACTTTCTTTAGCGTTTCTTCGATTAAGGTTAAATTTTTCAATCCTAAAATATCAACTTTCAAAAGCCCTAAATCTTCTAAAGAGCGCATTTCAAATTGAGTAACGATGGAACTATCGTCTTGAGTTGGATGTTGTAGAGGACAAATCTCATCCAAAGGAACGTCAGAAATTACCACGCCGCAAGCGTGTCTTGAAACATGTCTTGCGCAACCTTCAAGCTTTTTTGCAGTGTCAATTAAGCGCTGTACTTTCTCATCACTCTCATAAAACTCTCTTAACTCAGAAACTCTCGCTAAAGCTTCATCCAATGTTAAGCCCTGCGGAATTAACTTTGCGATTTTATCACAAAAAGAATAAGAATAACCTAGCGCCCTCCCCACATCTCTTACCACAGCTCTAGCTGCCATCGTTCCAAAAGTGATAATTTGAGCTACCCTATTTTCTCCGTACTTTTTTCTCAAATATTCTATTACTTCATCTCTTCTTGTGTCAGTAAAATCAATATCAATATCTGGCAAACTTATTCTTTCTGGGTTCAAAAATCTTTCAAAAAGTAATCCATGTTTTAAAGGATCAATTTCTGTTATCCCCAACAAATATGAAACTAAAGAACCTCCAGCGCTTCCCCTCCCAGGTCCCACCATTATTCTGTTTTCTTTTGCCCAGTTAACAAAATCTTGAACGATTAAAAAATAAGAAGCAAAACCTGTCTTTTCAATTACGCTCAATTCATATTCCATTCTTTCTATCACTTCTTTCGGAGGATTTTTTCCGTATCTTTTTTCTAAGCCTTTCAAACACAATTCCCTTAAATATTCTTGATCTGATTTTCCGTTTGGAGTGTCGAATTTGGGTAACCTTGTTTCTCCGAGTTTAAATTCAAAATTGCACATTTCAACGATTCTTTCAGTATTCTCAATAGCTTCTGGAACTTCTTTAAAATCTTCAATCATTCTCTCTGGAGGTCTCATCGAAAAGTCATCAGCTATCATCGTCAATCTTTCTGGATCTTTTGGGTCTGAGTTAGTATTAATTAACATTAAAATGTCTTGAGCTTTTGCATCCTCTGGCCTCAAATAATGACAATCGTTGGTTGCCACCAAAGGAATTTTTAATTCTTTCGAAATTTCAATCAAAGCTTTATTAACGATTTCTTGGTCTTTTAAATTTGGATGGTGTTGCAATTCCAAATAAAAATTGTCCTTTCCGAAAATTTCCTGGTATTCTTTTGCAACTTTTTTCGCCAAAGAAAATTTTTTTTGCAAAATCAATTGAGGAATTTTCCCTTGCAAACAAGCTGTCAAACAAATTAAGCCTTCAGAATGCTCTTTTAACATCTCTTCGTCAATCCTTGGTTTGTAATAAAACCCTTCAAGATAGCTTTTGGTAATGAGCTTTACTAAGTTTTTGTATCCTTTTTCATTCTTTACCAACAAAACTAAATGATATCTTTTGTCATCAATTTTTGGTCTTTTTAATTTTGCGCTCTCTATTGCCAAATAAAATTCGCAGCCTAAAATCGGTTTAATTCCTTTTTCCTTTGCTTTCTTGAAAAACTCAACCGCACCATAAATGTTTCCATGGTCTGTCAAAGCCAAAGCTGTCATTCCCAACTTTTTGCAATAATCTAACATCTCATCAATTTTTGGCAAACCATCAAGCAAAGAATAATGGGAGTGGCAATGCAAATGAGAAAACTTCATATGGAGTTTTTAAAAACTCTTCAATATCTTTATTAATTTTAAAACAGAAAAAAGAGTGATTTCAAATTGAATTTTTTGAAAAAGAAATTCCCTTAAAATTTAGATTAACAGAATTTTCCTTAAAAATTCTATCAAACTCGCAAAGAAATTTTCAATTTTCAATTTCATTAACTCCCAACGCGGCAAAGGTTTTCTAATTTGTATTTTTTCTTTTTTTTCGCAAAAAGCCCCAGGAATGTCGCTCGGTGAAATTTTTAAAGTAACTTCTGCAGTGGTCGCACTAGTAAATCTCACTTGAGGGTTTTGGAGGTTTGAATTTGGAGGAATGGCGTTAGTAAAAGTCCAGCTCCAGGTGCAAGATGGCGCAAAACATTCAGATTGGTCATCAGTACTAATTATTGTAGCGCAAGTTCCTGTTGAAACTGAACAAAATTGAACAGGTTGGTCTACAAAAATCGTTCCTTCGGGTTTTCTTTTGAAATTAACATAAGGATATTGATGCAAAGGAGTTCTAAAAGTAGTCGATGTTGAAACAGAACTTTTTCCGTCTGAAACTTCCAAAGTGATTGTGTATTGAGTGTTAAAATCAATTCCAGCTTCAGGCGGAACGATAAGAGATTTTTTAACAGTTGTGGTTGAAAAGTTTGTATCCCCTCCTACTATGGTAATTTTTGCTGTTAAAGGGTCATTGTTTGGGTCTTGAGCATCCCAGTTAACCCACATTATATAGCCTTTTCCTGGAATTGTTAAAGGATAGCTCTCATAAGCACAAGGTTCATCTATAACTTTAAATTTTGTTATTGTCGGAGGTAAATTTCTCAAATATACTTTGTAATTTGAACTTGAGCAAGAATTTTGGTTTTTACAATTAAAAGAAATCCAACCTATAACTGCTTCTTCTTTTGTATCATCCCATCCTGCCGCCCAACCTTCAAATTCACCTGTCGAAGGATTGAAAGTAATTCCATAATTTGTTCCATTCAATTTTATCCATCCATCCCATCCTCCACTTTGTGTACTTTTTCCTGCCAAAGCCCTCGCCCAACCATAAACTTTGTTATCTTGACCCAACCAAGCCCGACAAGGTGCCTGAGGACAACCTGAAAGTTCAGATTCATTAAAAGTTATCCAACCTACATTTTCTGACCAAGCGTAACCTGAAAAAACTTTAGTTTGAGGATCCAAATTCACTCCGTAATTTACTTTTACACAAGAATTTTGATTCAAACAATTAAAAGAAATCCAACCAACATTTTCTGACCAGGCCCATCCAGAAAGATTGTGCTCTGTTCCTGCCTGAGTTTCTTTCATTCCAAAGATTAAAAGAATTGTCAAAAAAATTAAATAAAATTTCCTCATTTTTTCAAATAATCTTCCAAAAAGGCAAAAATTTTTTCATAAAACAAAGGAAATTTTCTAATAAATTCTTGAATTCTCTCATAAGTTACCTCTAAATATTCATGAGCCAAAATGTTTCTCAAAGCAGCAAATCCCGAAAACTCTTCTGCCATTTCTTTATCTAATCCTACCAAAATTGCAAAGTCAAATAAAGCATCTTCATAACTCCTCGGAATTAATTTCTTCTCAGAAGCTAAAACTATTTTAGCAATGTCAATTAAGGCATTAATAATGCACTCTGCCCATCTTTCAATTATTTTCCTTTTCTCCCAATTTTCAGAATATTCTTCAAAAGTTAAATCTCTGAATCTATCAACTTTCTCCCATTCATCTTTCAAAAAATCAATCCTAATCATTAATCTCTCCTTTGCTTCTTTACTCAAAGATTTTGCATTCTGCTTAATTTTCCAAAAATCCTCAATAAACTCTAAAAAATCCTCAGCTTCGTTGCTCATTTTCAAATAAAGCTCCCAATACAATCTTTCATCTTTGATTGCCAAAGGAATTCCAGTTTTGAAAATGTGCGAAACTAAACTCGCTGGAGCCTCCTCTAAATCGATTAGATCAACTTCCCTTTCCAAAATATGGCAAAGCTCCCGATAAATTCTCGCCCTTTTTTGTTTTTCTTTCAAATAAATAGCAGTATCCACATCCGATTCTTTCATTTCCCTCCCCTCAGCAAAGGAACCAAACAAAAAAGCCAAAATTACCGAAGGCTCCTTTTCAAAATATTCCTTTAATAAAAGAATTTTCTTTCTCATATTCGCGCAACGATTGGTTTCTTATCGATTAAATTTTTTTGCTTCTTCATATATTTTAGAAAGAGATTTTCTTTTAAAAATTCTCTTTCTTAATTTTAAATAATCCTCTCCCAAAAAACCAAAAATTTCCCATAAACGAATAGTTTTTTCAGGACCCAGTTCCTTCAAAAGAACTTTAAAAGCAGTTTCTATCAACGGTCTTTCTTTAAAAGTTACACTTTTCATATTCTTTTAGAAATTCTATTGGAGTTATAACATTTAATTCACCTTTGAACTTCCTCTTCAAATTATAATCACAAGTTATAAAAAAATCAACTTTTGCATAAATAGCGCATGCTAAATGGAGAGCATCAAAATTCTTTATCCTAAACTTTTTGGAAATTTCAATTGCCTTCAAATAAATTTCGTCATTCAAATTTTGATAAATCTTTGAGAATTTCAAAATATTTTCTATAAACAATTTTCTTTCTGGAAATGGATTTAAACTATTTTCGTATTCAATCATTGCAGAATTCACTAAAATTATTTTTTGTTCTTTTATTAATCTCAATATCCAAAAAAGAATCTCTGTTTCTAATTTATTCAAACCAACATAAGGGTTATCCACAAGTAATTCTTAAAATATTTTTCCCTTTCTTGAGCCTGCTCAATTAAAATGTCAATTAAGTTTTCGGCCATAGTTTTTTTAACCATTCAATTAACTCTATGGAAAACTTTTCCAATTCCTCTACTTCTCTTTTAGTAAATTCAGCTGGTAAATATCTTGAAGTAATGTAAGCTTGTTCTAAATCGGCAATCAAATGGATATTTTCATCAACGATTTTTCAACCTCTTTCTCTTTTTTGTAAGCTTTTCCCACTGCTCTTAATAATTCTTTTAAGGAATGAGTGGGAGGGAAATTTCTCAATTTCAAGGCCAATGTATATTTTAAATAAAGTTGAACTGCTTGCTCTAAATCGAAAGCCACCAAATGATACTTTTTTTTCTTTGAAATGGTATTGGACAGTAGTGAGGAAATCTTCAGCCCTCTTTTTCAAAAAATCAATTTTCATAAACTCAAATCTTTTTTAATAGTACCACAAAAATTAACAATTTTCACCTTCCCATCTTTTCTTTTGAATTCTTCTTTTGATATAGTTATAGAATTTTTATTAATAACTCTGATCATACTTTTATCATTTAGAAATGGTTTTTAAAAATTCAGAAAAAGTTCTCGTTTTTTTTTTCAACAATCTTTCCCCTTCTATTACACTTTTGAGTAAAATCAACAATTCTTCTAAATGTTCCTTTTTTCGAAGGTACCAATTTTTTCTCTCCCTTATTTCTAAATTTCTCAATCCTTTTATTCCTTTTTTCAAAAATTATAATGTATTCAAGAAAAAAGTTATTGAACTTTACCACAGATCAGATAACAGGGGTAGAGATATCATTACATTCTGCATCTCTAAAGTTTACCCTTAGGAAAGCAACGAATCCAGTAAATTTAATCTGATACCAAATTTTAAAAAAAATTTCCTAATTATTATTTAAAGTAAACTATTCTAACATACCCATCTCCTCCTGGGGCCCCCGTACCTCTTAAAGTCGCTCCACCTCCTCCACCACTTCCCCGAAATCCTGGAGAAGGAGGTGAATATCTACCTCTATAAAAAACACCACCATCTCCGCCATTACCAAAAGGAGAAGCAGCACCACCACCGCCTCCTCCTATACCCCCACCCTTTCCTCCAACCTTAATAAAACTAGCACCATCAGAAGCTGGAGTATCTCCTTCACCCAAAAACCCTTCATAGCCGCCTGCTCCGCCCACTCCTACACCTACAGTTCCTTTTTGTGCATATAACCCGCCCTTTCCTGGTGTAGCCGTTCCTCCTCCTCCACCTCCTCCACCAATTAAATTCAAAAGGGTTCCGGATACACTGCCTTTTATTACAGTATTCTCTCCATTACCTCCTGCCGCTCTAATACCACCTCCAGTTCCACCCTTCCCTACTATAATTGTTAAAATTTCACCCGGTGAAACATTTAACACTTCGCCTAGTACGAATTCGCCAGCTCCACCTCCTCCACCTCCACCATAAGCATAGTAATCACCTCCACCTCCGCCTCCGCCTCCAGCAATGGCCCATACTAAAATTTTCTCTACTCTTTCTGGTACTTGCCAGGTGAAAGTACCTGCAGAAGTAAATTCAACTACCTCTGGAATGCTGCTCCCTCCTAATTGCCAACTATCTTTACAATCACCCCTTATACAAAGCCTTTGGCCGTTTACATCACCTGCAACATCCAATTTATAAGAAGGGTTTGTCGTCCCGATGCCAACGTTGCCATCAAAATATGCATCTGAGAATCCGTGAATAACTCCACCAACTCCCAAACCACCTGATTTGTATTGAGTTGTACTTCCTACATTTATCGGAGCTGGAACGTTTCCTTGAGGAGGAGCTTGAGAAGGTTCAGTCCAAGCGTAAATAACTAAAGCCATTATCAGAGCAGAAAATAAAATTACTGGTAAAGATTCGATTAATACTCTTTTGATTTTCTTTTTCATATTTTATTCGTTGTAAGTTGTAAAGTTGTGAGTTATAAAGTTATTGTTTCGACCTTTATTTTTGTTGTTCTCTCACTTTTTCAATTTCTTTTAATTGCTCTTGTGGTGATTTTTGAGGAGGAGGTGATTTTTTTCTCAGTTCTTCAATTTCTTTTAATTGTTCCTTTACTGGTTGTGTAGTAGGAGGATTTTCTTGTTTTAGTTTTTCAATTTCTCTCAATTGTTTCTCTATTTCTGTTTCCTCTTTCTTTGGTACTAAAATTTCTTTTTTCTCCCCTTTTTTAACTTTAGTAAAATAAAACCAAAAACTCAACAAAAAGGCAACCAAAATTAAAACCAAAATTGAAATTAAAACCAAAAACTTTTTCTTTTTTAAACTTCCCATAAATCAATTTTATTTTCTGGAAAAAATTTTGTCAAGATTTTTGAAGTGGTTCATTACTTCTCGATCGTCGCAATAGCGAACCTCTACAATTTTTAACAAAATGTTGCGATTGCCACATTTTGTAGCAATTGCTCGTTATTCGCTGTGTTATTGTTCACTGTTCATTACTCGCTGTTCGTTGTTCTATTGTTCGCTGTTTTATCTAAAAATTGCTCTTTCAAAAACTTTCTTTTTTAGTTTTATGTTATAAATTTTTGTCCAAAAATTGAGAACCTTTCTAAACCAAACTCCTCTTCTCGGATTTTTGATTGCTTTTTTAATTTCTTTCTCAGAATAAACTTTAAAAAGCCATTTTAATTCTTTTTCAGTTCCATAATTTAGAACCTGGGAAATGATATAATCTTTATCTCGCTTCAAATCTAAACTTTCGATTTTATAGGACCAAAAAAGCCATTGAAAAGATTTTGGAATTTTCATTCTTGCCATGTTTTTTTATATTCTTTTGCCTTTTTCATTAGGAATTTTTTAATTTCTTTCCAAGAAACTTCTTGAATTAGAAAATATTTTCTCTTTTCCTCTCTTTCAGCATCAACAAAATAAGTCAAACCAATTAAACCAACGTAGGGGTTGAATCCAGGATATTTTTTCTTAACAAATTGAAAAATCTTTTTGAGGGAAAATTCTTTGAGCAAAAAATAAATGTCAATAAAATCTCTTTTTGTCCCTCGGGTTGAAATTGCAATAATTTTCATTGCGGCAATATCTTCTTTTGAGGCTATTGGAGGAAACTCATTAAACTCAATCGGAGGAAAAATTAGAGGATAAGGATATTCGAAAAAACTAATTACTGTTTGGTTCGCTTTAACAAAAAGGGTTCCTTCGGCTTTTTGTAAAAGAGAAATTTTTTTAAATTTATTTTTCAAATTAGCATACAATTTATCTGGGTCGAATTTTTTCTGAGTATAAAAATCAAAATCCACGGAAGTTCTATGCCCAATTTGCAAAGCCAAAGCAGTTTCTCCTGCCAAATAAAATCCGTATTTTTTTAAAAATTTAAGCTTTTTTAACAAATTTATTTGTTTTCTAGACAAAACCGAAAGATAAAGCTTTTCCATTACTCCATTATACCAAAAATTTATCTCTCTAAATCAGCATTTGAGAAATTCACATAAGTCAGCTTTCTAAATTTTTTTCATAAAAAAGCACTTTTTAATTCAAGTGTTTCACTATTTCTCGGTCGCTGTTATGGCGAACCATTTTAAAATTAAGTTTCAGGTTCTAAGTGCTAGGCAATGCGTGTTTTTAATCTTAATCAAATAAAATCTGAAACTCCACAAAAAGAAAATTAAAATTAAAAGTAAAGTTGAGATAAAAATTAAAAGTTTTTTCTGTTTTAATTTTTCCATGGAATAATTTTAATTTTTTTAAAAACTTCTCAAGCTTTCGGATATAAAATTTTATTTTCCAAAAGATTTTTTTAAAGTCTCTCACGCTTTTAAAGACATTCTCACATTCTCGAGAATGTAAGAATATTTTTTGTAGATTTTAATTTTCAGACTAATTTTTTCACTTCTTTTAAAAATCTCTCCAGATAAGGTTTGGCATTTTTTAGGAAATCTTCTATTTTGTTCCATAAAACCTCCAAATACTCGTGAGCAATAATGTTTCTTAAAATAATCCAGTCTGAAAATCTTTCTCTAAATTTTTTTCCAAAACCTAGTATCAAGCTTGTTTCAAGAAATATTTTTCTATAAGTATCCGGTAAAGGTCTCTTTTTTGAAGCTAAAATTATTTTACAAATATCTAAAACAGAATTCATTAAATTTTCAATCCATCTTTCAACATTCCTTCTTTTGAAAATATCTTCTGAATAATCCCTGAAAGTCATTTTTTTGAACTCTTCAAATTCTTCGATTGAACTTTCTAAAAAGGTAATTATTTTTTTTAATCTTGCCTTGTCAACTTCAGAAATAGATTTTGACCTTTGATAAATTTGGTAATAATCTTTAGAAAACTCTAAAAAATATTCCGCATCATCTGTTGCTTTAATTAAATAATCTAAAAAAATTTTTCTATCTTTAATTTTTAAAGGAATCCCTTCTCTCAAAATTCTGCTTGCTAAAAGCGGAGGAGCTTCATCTAAAGGAATTAAATCAACTTCTGAATTTAAAATATCCACTAAATCTTTCCAAATTTTTAACAAAATTTTTTCTTTCTTTGAGCTTTCTTTTAACAAAACCGCAACATCATAATCTGAAATTTTTCCTGCTAAACTTTTACTTTGAGATCCAAACAAAAAAGCCAAAATCACTTCAGGTTTTTTTTCGAAATATTTTTTTAATGCTTTGATTTTTTGAGACTTTTTCATCAGTTTCTTGAAATGTTTATTTTTGTCGTCCCAAAAATTCTCTAAGAGGCCTTTTGATTTTAGTTTAAAAAATAAAAAAAGAAGTTTCAAGAAATTACTCGATCACTTTAAAATCTTTTTTGATAAATTTTTTGTACCAGTTTTTAAATTCTTCTGGAGTGGCCAAATGAATCTGAAAAGGGGTAAAAAAACCAATTTCTTTTTTAATTTCTACTTTAATCTGATTGTTTTCTGACCAATCTTTTTTAAGATTTTTTGAAATTATCAAAACGTCAATGTCGCTGTTTGGTCCAAAATCACCTCTCACCACAGAACCAAAAACTAAAACTTTAACATCTTTTCCTAAAAGCTCTCTTGCTTTCTTTTTTATTTTTTTGCACCAATAAAGATAGTTTTTAAAGTATTTTTGTTTTTTTTCAACGATTTTTGCTCTTGCCTCAAAATGAGTAATCATTTTTCAAAGATTTTGACTTTTAAAACTTTTTCTAAAAATTTAATAAAATTTTCGAACTCAAAAAATAATTTTTCCACTAAATTTTGAGAAAACTGCCGAGGAAAGTATCTTGAAGTGAAATAAGCATCGGTTAAATTTTCAAAAAACAATTCATTATTTTGGAGATATTTTAAAATTGTTTTCTTTTTGTAAACTTTCGCTAGTTCTTCTATTAATTCATCCAAGTAATGAATTTTTGGCCAATCTCCAGTTTTTTTCGCAATTAAATACTTTAAAATGAGCTGGCAAGATTGTTCTAAATTGAATGCAGAAAGATTGTACTTTCTTTCTTTAAAAAGATGTTTTGCGTTTTCATAAAATTCTTTGGCTCTTTCTTTTAAGAAATCTATTTCTTTTATCATATTTCGTTTATTTTATTTACTTCTTCTTTCAAAGCTTTCAGAGCTCTTGAAATCAAAACTCTTGTTGCTCCCTCTGATTTTTCTAAAATTTTTGCTATTTCTTTTGGTGAAAAACCTTCAACATATCTTAGCAAAATTACCTCTCTGTATTCTGGTTTGAGTTTTGAAAGAGCGAGAAAAATTTTTTCCAATTCCAAGTCATTGATTATTCTTTCTTCGATTGAAATTCTTGGGTCTGGAATTTCAGGAAGGTCATTTAAAGAAATTGGGTTTTTGTTTTTTTGACGAAAATAATCTGTGAGTAAATTTCTTGCTGTCTGATAAAAAAAAGACTTTGGATCAAAAATTTCATTTTTCAAATAAAATTCCCATCCTTTCAAAAAAACTTGAGAAGTTAAATCTTCTGCCATTTCTTTTGAAGAAGTTCTTAAAAATAAAAAACGATAAATCTGGTTTACGAATTTGTCATAAAGCTTTGCGAATTTCTTCTTTTTTCGAGAGATTTCATCCATGAAAAATTAAGGTTGCCTTTCACCGAGCACAACTTCGAGAGAAAACTTTTTTCTTTCTCTCAAAATTAAAAGCGAAACTTTGTCTCCAGGTTCGTACTTTGAAATTATTTTTGCTAAAGAATTTTCTTGAGTGATTCTTTCTCCGTTAAACTCCAAAATTATGTCTCCTTCTCTCAAACCTGCCTTTTGTGCAGGAGAACCTGGAATTACTGCTTCTTCTCCTTTTTCCCCAGAAACTATTAAAGCTCCATAGTCTACAGGAAGGTTATATTTTTGTTGAATTGCTTTGTTGATTAAAACGTATCTTACTCCTAAAAAAGGAAAAGAGTATTTTCCGGTCGCTTTTACTTTTTCGATCATTTTCTTTGCCCAGTTAATTGGAATTGAAAAGCCAATGTTTTGAGCTCCCTGAACTATGGCAAAATTAACTCCTATTACTTCGCCTTTCAAATTCAAAAGAGGACCTCCAGAATTTCCAGGGTTTAGTGCAGCGTCAGTTTGAATTACGTTTTCCATAGTTTCTATTGTGCCCCCACCTTGAGCTGTAATTTTTCTTCCCAAACCAGAAACTACTCCTACTGTAACTGTATTTCTGAATTCTCCCAAAGCATTCCCGATTGCAATCACAATTTGACCGATTTCAACTTTATCAGAATCTCCCAATTTCAAATAAGGAAAAGGGCCTCCTTCAACTTTCAAGATTGCCAAATCTTTTACAGGATCTCTTGCTAAAACTTTTGCAGGATATTTTTTGCCATCGTTAGTAAAAACAGTGTAATCTGCTTTCTCGTCCGATACCACGTGGGCGTTAGTTAGCAAAAGTCCGCTCGGATCTACAAAAAAAGCTGTTCCTCCTCCGATTTCTTTTTTCTCGTAACCTTTGACCTTGTATTGTGGAATTTCAAATTCAAAAGGAATGCCGAAAAATTCCTCAAATTCTTTAAAAGGATTTTCAAAGTAAAGTTCCAATTTTGGAACATCCTTTGTAATAATGACGCTAACTACAGCAGGGGACGCAGATTTTACAATGGGGACAAAAGGTTCAGAAGAAAAATTGAAAGCTGGAACCTGAGACTGAACTTGAGTTTGACCTTGAGGAGATTTTTGAGGAGAAATTTTATTTTGAAGCTCTTTTATTATTTGGGAAAAATCAAAAGAAAAAGCTGGTAAAGAGTAATTTTTAGATTCTACAAAATAATAAAAAGCTGTAGCAAAAATTGCTCCGATTAAAAAACTACCCAAGGCTAAAAGCAATTTTGAATGTCTTTCTAAAAAAGAACCTGCTTTCAATTTTGGATATTCAAGTTGAAATTCTGGGGCAGGTAGCTTTTCTCTTTCCATATTTTGAAATTTTAACTCTTTTTCAAAATTTTTTGAAGGGCCCAAATTGAATTCGTAATTAAAAATTTTCTTTTTTGGTGGGCCCAAAAAATAAAAATGAATTCCTGCTAAAATATACTTTAAATAAGTTTTAAACCTTCCCTCTTTTTCCAACCTTCTTGCTGAAGTAATAACTTTTCCTGCTTTTTCAATAAAACCGAATTTTGATACTTTCGCCGCTCTTTGAGCAAAATCGTGATCTTCTCCCACGAAAACCTCTTCATCAAACCCTCCGACTTTCTCAAAAACTTCTCTCTTTGTTAAAATTACGTTACAAGCTAAGGGAAAAAATTTTTGCGTTATCTTTACCCAAAGATTATACAAAAAATAAACTATTTTGTCAATGAAATTTCCCGCAACGTACAAAGGAAAACCTGCCACTCCCAAATTTCTTCTTTCAAATTCATCGATTGCCTTTTCTAAAAAATCTTCTGGCAAATAAATGTTGTCTGCATCCAAAAACAAAAAAAGTTCGCCTTTTGCCACTTTTGCTCCTTCGTTTCTTGCTTTAGCAGGCAAACCGCCATCTACCACTTTACATCCAAAGTTTTGAGCTATTTCTCTTGTTTTGTCAGTAGAACCTCCGTCAGAAACGATAATTTCAAAATCTTGAAAAGTTTGTTTTTTTAATTGAGAAATCAAAATGGGCAAATACTTTTCTTCGTTTAAAGTAGGAACGATTATTGAAAGCTTCATTGGTTAATTTTAAACTTTATTTTCTGAAAAATCAATTTTAAACCGTTTGACGTAAAGTTAAATTTTTTATAAAATTTAGTAAAAAATAGCTGGCGAGAGCAAAATCGAGGCGACAAAATATTCGAGAAATCAGAAAGAGGGGTGACAGCGAAGTTTAATTTCGCTTTGTGAAATAACTAAGCGCCAGCGCATCAGCGCTGGGAAAAGCGAGCGACAAATGGGCGCGTAGCTCAGTGGCAGAGCGCTTCATTCACACTGAAGAGGTCGGAGGTTCGAATCCTCCCGCGCCCACAAAAATTTAATGGAAATTTACACTTTGGGGACATCAAACAGAAATTTAAAAGATTTTTTGGAAATTTTGAAAGAATACAAAATCGAAGCTGTTGTCGATGTAAGGCATTGGCCAACTTCAAAACTTTTTCCTCATTTTAAAAAAGAAAGTTTGGAGAAATTTTTAAAAGAAAATCACATTGATTATTTTCACATTGAAAAGCTCGGAGGTTATAGAGAAGGCGGTTATGAAAATTATATGAAAAGCGAAGAATTTAAAGAAGGATTGAAAGAGTTAATAAAAATTGCAAAAAATAAAAGAACCGCAATCGTTTGCGCGGAAAAACTTCCTTGGAAATGCCACAGAGCTTTTATTTCTCAAGAATTAGAAAATAAAAATTTTAAAGTAATTCACATTATTGAAAAGGACCGAATTTGGGAACCAAAAAGAGAAGCAAAAGAGATAAAACCAACTTGCCAAGAGAAAATTAAATGAGCTTATGAGCTTAGTATTGATTTCAGTCATCAGTTATCTTTTGGGTTCGATTCCATTTAGTTATTTGGTTGCCAAAGCGTATGGGAAGAATCTCTATCAAATAGGTTCTGGAAATGTTGGAACTGCAAACGTTTGGAGGGCAACTGGAAAAATCGAAGCAACTCTTGTGGCTTTAGCTGGGGATTTAGGAAAAGGAATTTTGTCAATGTTTTTAGCTCAAAGATTTTTTCCAGTGCAAATTTTACCTCAAACTTTGGCTGCATTTTTTGCGGTTTTAGGTCACAACTGGCCAATTTTTTTGAAATTCAAAGGAGGAAGAGGATTGGCAACTTTGGCTGGAATTTTGCTTTATTTGAATTGGAAAGCTCTATTTTTAATTCTTTTGGTGCTCGGCTTTTGCATTCTTTTGACAGAGTTTTTAATGAAAAAGGAGGTGAAATTGGAAGGAAATTTGCGACAAAAAATCAAAAGGCTTTTTAACATTTTTATTTCGCAGGTTTTGGGAAGAGTTTTTGGAATTTTAGCAGGAATTAAACATATAAAGAGAACAAAAACCTTTTTGGCGGGGAAAACAGTATAAACTTAATTTTTTAATTTAAAGATTTAATTCTCAAATAATAAGCAAAAATCGAAAAAGCAACTGCGACGTTCAAAGATTCCTTTTTTCCAAACATTGGAATTTTTACTACAAAATCTGCTTTCTTTAAAGTTCTTTTGTCAATTCCTCTTACTTCGTTTCCGACTAAAATCGCTAAAGGAAATTTTGGTTTGAATTTGAAAAAAGGGATAGCTTTTTGTGTAGTTTCTAAAGCAACAATTTTTACTTTTTCTTTTTTTAATTTATCTATCAAATCACTCAAATTTTTCTTTTTCTCCCATTTTACAAAATTTTCAGCTCCCAGAGCAGTTTTTTTAATTTTCTCAGGATTTGTTCCTGGTGTTGGAGTGTAACCTGTCAAATAAATTTTTTCTATTCCTACTGCATCACAAGTTCTAAAAATTGCTCCAACATTGTAACAACTCCTAATGTTGTGTAATATCGCAAAAATTTTCTTTTCCATTTTTAAATTTTAATTTCAACAATATCTCCATCTTTCAAGAGATAATCTCTGCCCACCATTTTGAAATTTTTCAAGTTTTTCTCGTAAAGCTTTGCTCCTTTAAATTTTTCTACCCATTCTTCTTTAATCTCTTTTACAAAATCTATCAATTTTGCCCCCTCCTTTAAAACAACAGGGTTTTCAAAATCAACTTCTTTTTTGGGCTCTTTTGGATAAACTCTAATTATTTTCAAGGCCTTGAAAATTCTTTCTTTCAGATTTTCTGTGTTGATCTTATCTTTCATTGAGATTCCAAAAATTTCAAAATTTTCTTTAATTTTTTCAAAATTTTTTCTCCCCTCCTCCAAATCCAATTTGTTTCCAAAAATTAAAATTTTCTCTTTTTCTATTTTCCATTCTTTCAAAATTTCCATCATTTCTTTTAAGTTTTTCTCTGGCTCTTGCGACAAATCTATCAAAACTAAAATCAAATCAGCTTGTCTTGCTAAATTTTTTAACCATCCCGGTTTGAATTCTTGGGTTAAAGGAGGTGTGTCAACAATTTGAATTAACAAATTTTCATAACGCATCATTCCCGGAGTGGGTAAATTTGTGGTAAAGGGATAATCTGCGACTTTAAAATCTGTGTTACAAAGAAAATTCATAAAAGAAGTTTTTCCTGAATTTGGCGGTCCTAAAATTAAGACTTGACCTGCTCCTTCTTTCTTTACAAAATAAATTTCTTCTCTTTTTGATACTTTTTTTGGTGTTTCTCTTTTTAATTTTGCAATTTTCTTTTTTATCTCCTCTTGTACTCTTTCTGTCCCTTTGTGCTTTGGGCAAATTGCTAACATTTCTTCTAAAATTTCAATCTTTTCTTGAATGTCTTTTGTTTGATTTAATTTTTGTTGAAGTTCGAAAAATTGTGGGGGTAAATTTGCGGGCATAGTGGTTTAGTTTTCAATCTTTTATTATAAGAAATTTTGCTATAATCAAAAATATGGAAATAAAAAGAGTTGTCGTTGGACCTTTGTTAACAAATTGTTATATTTTAATTTCTGGAAATGAAGCAGTCGTGATTGACCCTGGAGCTGAACCAGAGAAAATTTTAAAAGAAATCGAAGGAAAAAAATTAAATTACATAATTTTGACTCATTATCATTGGGACCACACATTGGCTGTCCCAAAAATAAAAGAGAAAACCCAGGCTAAAATTTTGATTCACAAAGAAGAAAAAGATTTTATAACATTTCAACCAGACCAATTTTTAGATGGAGGGGAAGAAATAAGGATTGGAAACGAGTATTTGAAAATTATCCATACGCCAGGACACACAAAAGGTTCAATTTGCATTTTAGGAGAAAATTTTATTTTTACCGGAGACACTCTTTTTGAAGATGGGGTTGGAAGGACAGATTTACCAGGAGGATCAGAAAAAGATTTAAAAGAGAGTTTAAAAAAATTAGAAAATGTGATAAAATTTAAAATGAAAATTTATCCAGGGCACGGAGATCCTTTTGAAAAAAAAATGAATTCAAGTTGGAAAAAATATTTAGGTGAAGGTGAAAAAATAGTTTTTGAATTTTCTTTGGCAAAAAAGTATTTGGCGTTTTTACGTTTTCAGTGGATGGGATATTCTTTCTTTTTGCTTTTTGTTTCCTTATTTTGTTTAAAATCTAATTCTTTGTTTTTTAAACTTTTTGGATATTTGTTTTTGTTCATCTCTTTTTTGTTTTTTCTCATTTCTCTTTGGATGCCTTGGTATTTAAGGAAATCAAACCAATTTGCCTTGACTAACAAGAGATTTTTGGCAAAAAGAGGGTTTTTAAATATTAGTTTAACCAGTATTCCTTATTCGAAAATTACAGACATTTCTGTAACTCAGAATTTTTGGGAAAAAGCATTGTTTAATTGCGGGAAAATTTCAATTGACACTGCGGGATCTCCTGGCCCTGAGCTCGTTCTAGAAAAAATTGAAAATCCTTTTTTTATTAAAACGAAAATAGACGAATTATCTTCAAAAGATAATGAATGAGATTAAAGAAATTACTATTGAAAATCAAAATTATCCTCAGTTGTTAAAAGAAATTAAAAATCCTCCAAAAAAGCTTTATTTTTTGGGAGAAATTTTTTCAAACGAAAACTGCTTTGCGATTGTAGGAACGAGAAAATGTTCAAATTATGGAAAAGAAGTAGCTTATAAAATTGCTTCAGAATTGGCAGAAGCAGGTTTGACGATCGTTTCTGGTTTTGCACCTGGAATTGATACAATAGCTCACAAAGCAGCGATTGAAAAAGAAAAAAGAACGATTGCGGTTTTGGGAACAGGAATTGATAAAAAATCGATTTATCCAAAATCAAATTTGAAATTGATTGATAAAATCTTAGAATGTGGGGGAGCAATAATCTCTGAATTTGAACCTGGAACTCATGGAACAAAATACACTTTCCCACAAAGAAACAGAATAATTTCAGGACTATCTCTTGGAGTATTAGTTGTTGAAGCTAGAATGCAGTCTGGAGCTTTAATTACTGCGAATTACGCAAAAGAACAGGGAAGGAAAATTTTTGCTGTACCAGGATCGATTTTTTCTCAAAACTCAAAAGGATGTCATTTTTTGATAAAAAATGGGGCAAAACTGGTAGAAAGCGCAAAAGATATTTTGGAGGAATTGGGAATTAAAAAACTTGAAAGAGAAAAAAAGGAAATTAAAGGAGAAACGCCAGAAGAAAATTTGATTTTGGAAGTTTTGAAAGAAGGAGCTTTAGAGATTGAAAAAATAATTGAAAAAACGAAACTTTCGCCTTCAAAGGTTTTATCTTTACTTTCAATATTGGAAATTGAAGGTAAAATAAAAAATTTGGGAGGGAACGTTTATGCTATAGCTCGCTAATTTGCACAAATGTAAAACTCGCGAATATACACGAATGACTCACGAATTTTCGCGAATATTCGTGAAATTCGTGCTAAATTCGTGTAAATTCGCGAGGTAAAAAAATTCGTGATATTCGTGCCCAAATTCGTAAAATTCGCGAAATTAAAAAAATTATGAATTTAGTTATAGTTGAAAGTCCTACAAAAGCTCGCACTATCTCAAAGTTTTTGGGTAAAGGTTTTAAAGTTGTTGCCTCTTTTGGTCATGTCAGGGATTTGCCAGAGAGAAAATTTGGAGTTGATATCGAAAATAATTTTAAACCAACTTATGTTGTTATTCCAAAAGCAAAAGAAAGAATAAAAGAAATTGAAAAAGAGGTAAAAAAAGCAAAGTTGGTGATTTTGTCTACAGATCCTGACAGAGAAGGAGAAGCAATTGCTTATCATTTAGCTTATCTTTTAAAACTCGGAAAGAAAAAACCATATTGGAGAATTGTTTTTCATGAGATAACAGAGCAGGCAATCAAAGAGGCATTAAAGAATCCGAGAAAAATTGACATGAATTTGGTTAATGCCCAGCAAGCAAGAAGGATTTTAGATAGAATTGTGGGTTACAAGCTTTCTCCCCTACTTTGGAAAAAAGTAGCAAAAGGGCTTTCTGCTGGAAGAGTTCAATCTGTTGCTTTGAGATTGATTGTTGAAAGAGAAAGGGAGATTCAGAATTTCAAACCAAAAGAATATTGGACAATAGAAGCTGTATTGAAAAGTCAAAATTCAAAAATCAAAAATCAAAAAGAATTTAAGGCAATTTTGGTGAAAAAAGATGGAAAAAAACTAGATCAGTTTGCGATAAAGAATGAAAAGGAAGCAAAAAAGATTGTGGAGGATTTAAAAGATGCGGAATTTAAAGTATCAAAGATTGAAAGAAAAGAAGCAAAAAGAAATCCTCCAGAACCTTTTACTACTTCGACGATGCAACAAGTTTGTTGGCAAAAATTTTCCTGGCCCGCGGAAAAAACAATGCAAGTAGCTCAGCAACTCTATGAGATGGGATACATTACCTACATGAGAACTGATTCTTTAAACCTGTCAGAGCTTGCTCTTGAAATGGTAGAAAATTTCATTTTGAGACACTTTGGAAAAAACTATTACCAAAAAAGAATTTACAAAACAAAATCTAAAGTTGCTCAAGAAGCACACGAAGCAATAAGGCCAACCGATGTTGAAAAAACTCCAGAAATTTTGGCTCAAAAATTAAATTCCCAACAATTAAAACTTTATGATTTAATCTGGAGAAGGTTTTTAGCTTGCCAAATGTCTCAAGCAATTTTCGATAGAACCGAAGTTGAAATTTTAGCAAAAAATTATGGATTTTTGGCAAAGGGGCAAATTTTAAAATTCGATGGATTTTTGAAAGTTTATCCGATGAAATTCGAAGAAGAGGAATTGCCAGAACTGGAAAAGGGAGAAATTTTAGAGGTCGTAAAAATTTTACCATTGCAGCATTTCACCCAACCTCCACCAAGATACACTGAGGCAACTTTAATTAAAGAACTCGAAAAACATGGAATTGGAAGGCCTTCAACTTATGCTCCAATTTTGGCAACGATTCAAGAAAGAAATTATGTAAAAAAAGATGAGAAAAAAAGATTTTATCCAACTGCAGTTGGAATTTTAGTCAACGACCTTTTAGTAAAGCATTTCCCAGAAATTGTTGATATAAATTTCACTGCAAAAATGGAAGATAATTTGGATAAAATTGCAAACGGAGAAAAAGATTGGGTTGAAACTTTAAGAGAATTTTATGAGCCTTTCAACGCTCTTTTGAACAAAAAGTACAAAGAAATAAAGGGAGCTGGAATTTTGGAAAAAACTGAAAAGGAATGTCCAAAGTGCGGAGCCCAACTTTTAATTCGTGTTTCAAAATACGGAAGGTTTTTGGCTTGCTCAAATTATCCAAAGTGCAAATTTACTTTTGATTTGGAAAATTCAACTGGAATTTTGTGTCCACAATGCAAAAAAGGAGAATTAATAAAAAGAAAAAGTAAAAAAGGAAAAGTCTTTTGGGGATGCTCAAATTGGCCAAAGTGCGATTTTGTTTTGTGGTCAGAACCAACTGGTCAAATTTGCCCAAAATGTGGCTCTCTTTTTGTAAAAGAAAATAAAAAAATTAAGTGCTCGAATAAAAATTGTGATTTTGAGAAATGATTTTAAAATGTGTGAATTTTTCCTCTAATTTGTTCCCGAGTTCTTCGCACGATTCTGCCAGTAATATAGAAACAAATTGGTATTGGTAGTGAAGAACCAACATCCAATGAATGAGTAAATATTTGGATTCTATAATGCCCAACAAGTCCTAATCTGATCTCGTCGGCCGCATAGGGGACAGATTGTTTTTGGTAGTGCGGTATCCAGTAGGTTCTCATTTCGTCTAAGATAAAGGGTTGAAAGTTTACTATTTTGGGATTTACGGATGTTTGACATCGCATCTCACACATATACTCGTTTTCACAAGAAAAATAAAACCTCAATTTAAATAATCGCATATCTATTTTTACTTTCTTAAATTGTCGCGCATTACCTTGTCATGGCTTTTTAATGCGTTAGAATTGAAAAATCTAAAAATTATCATTTCATATTTTCAAAATTTTAATTACTTGCGCAATTGCGCAAATATCAAAGAAAGAAATTTAATTCTTTGTTCTTTAACACTCGGTTGCAAGCCAAAAACTATATTCAGTGTGCAAAACTTTTTCTTCCTTTTTTAAAGTTTTTTAAAGTAGTTTATCCTGGCATGTCCTGTGGCAAGGTTAGTGTTTAAATAATTGACAAATCTTAAAAAATGTTCTCTGTTATTCCAATGTTCTTAAGAATTTGAGAATAAGAATATTCTAACATTCTGCAGAATGTGAGAATGTTTTGTATGTGAAATTCGGTTTGTTGTTTAAAAACAAAAAGTTTCGTTGAATTGGAGGTTTTATATTTCCTATAATTTTATTTGAACTGCTTGACAAATTAAAAAAATTTAGTAAATTTTGAAATAAAGGAAGGCAAAGAAAGTTAAAATTAAAAAAGGAGGTGAAAAAGATGGAGGGAAATGAGAGGAAACGTCAGTTAATTTCAGCAATGTTATGGATTGGAGTAGCCTTAATCTTAGGGTTAGAAATTTTTCTCCTCTGTTCGGTAGTCATTCCATTAATTAAAAAGTTTTTACCAAGTTGGCTGAGGTTACCAAGTTGGCTAAAGTTTGGAAGCGGAATTGTAGTTGTTGGGATTACCGCATGGAAACTTTTAGCAGTAGAAGTTCCTCGTGGGAAAAAAAGAGTGTTTCTGCCGCTCGAAACAATTCTAGACGTTAAAGGGCCAGGATTGCATTTCGTTCCTTTTGGAAGAGTTATAAAAACAGTAGACGTTCCAATGGAGATTATGGAATTGGAGTATAACGTTTTTAATGTCGTTACAAGAAAGGGAACTTATTACTTTGAATATCCGTACCTTTCGCGGTATTTGAAAGCAAGTAAACAAGAAGAAAGAGAAAAATTGAAAAACATCATTGAACCATTATTGAAAAAAGAAAAATTTGATAAAGAATTGGATTTTAACAAAAAGGTAGAAATCGTGGCTCAAAAAATGAGAAGCGGAGAAGCGAGTAAGGAATGGAATTCAATAGAATGTGAAAGCACTACAATACCAAAAATCTCTTTCGGAGTTTACATAAGATATCCGAGTGATGTAGAAGGAATCAAAAAAATATTAGATGTGTGGGGAGGAATTTTATCGAAAAAAGAAATCGAAGATAAACTTTCTTCCTTTTTGGAAGGAAGTATTCGAGAAATAATAGGAAGAGTAACATGGATGGTACTGGTAGCTAACAGAGAGCATATTGAGAGAGAGCTTTTATTTGTGTTAAGAGAGGAAAATTCCATTCTAGTACAGGCAGGGTTTCCCGTAGAAAATATTTCAGTTAGGATAACAGAAGTAGTACTCCCAAGAGAATTAGCTGAAAGCCTCCACTTGCCTCAGGTAGCAAGTCTGAGAAAGGAGGCAGCAGTAAATATGATAAACGGATTAAGAAAAGAAGGGGTGGATGTAAATGTAGCAGCAATGCTCGCTGAGAAAAAAGAGCCAGTAGTGATTTATATAAGTGGTGGGGAAGGAAATCTGGAAACACTGGGAGTAAAGCTTGGAGCTGCAGTGAAAGCAGGAATGGAAGCGATGAAAAAAGGAAGAGTGGAAGAAAAAAGAAAAGAGAGAATGGAGAAAAAAAATCCCCATGCAGAAAAGATGAAAAGGATGACGGTGACAGAGAAGACAGCTTATAATATAAAATTATGGGATGAGTTTCTGAAAGAATCTCAACAAGAAAAAAGAAAAAAATAATTTGTTAGCGTTCTTTAAGGCCCCCTTTGAAGGGGGCTTTTAAAATTTTAAATTATTTAATTACCCCTTTCCCAAAATTTCTTTATCAAACTTCTCTTTTAGTTCCTTCTCTTCTTCTTTAGATATCTCAGTAATGATTTTTGGAGTTTCTTCTTTTTTTTCTTCTTTTTCTTCTATAACAAAACCCAAATCGCGAGCAGCAGGGGAATATTTAATCCAGTTAAATACTGCTGGATTTGTTCCTTCATAATAGCTCCACCCTCCATGTTTTTCGATAAATTCTTTAAGTTTTTGTTTTGCTAATGGATCCCCTTTTTCATAAAATGCTCTAAATTGAGAAACAGAAATATGAGGACTAGTTAAATAATGCAAAAAAACTTCATCCCTTTGAGCTTCAGGATTCACGGTCACCAATTCTTCTGGGCTAAGTTGCATTAAAATTTTCATTGGAAGTGCAAATCGTACTTCTACTTCTTCATCAGTTAATTTTAACCCTTCTTTTTCTA
>Ga0080004_1121333_pt1 | contig 26365 bp, 26 predicted proteins | sample WasSprMetagenome_FD_69207 | JGI IMG/M metagenome (GOLD analysis project Ga0080004, IMG submission 69207) | Sulfidic aquatic microbial communities from Washburn Spring, Yellowstone National Park, USA - WS (SPADES assembly) (version 2) | ecosystem: Environmental > Aquatic > Thermal springs > Hot...
TTCATGTTCTTAAGAGGCAAATACTTCCTCATCTACCTTAGATGATTCCTAAACTTAATCAGACAATCTCGAAAACTAGAAACGCATAGACCTAAATACCAGTCTTATAGGCTTTAGGTACCTCTATTACTTACGCAACTTAATTTAAAGCATGAAATTGAAGAATTAATTTATGTATTTAGTAGTTTATGGTAATTAGGCATAACGTTTTTACCGGCAAGTTCGGAGGCAAACTTTGCTATATATGGTAGGTACCTTTCTAATACTGATAAGCGGCGTTTTTTTATCTCCATTTTTGCTTTACGTACCAAATATGTTCTTAATCGTTTACCGCAGTTTTTTAAAGCCCATTCAATTTCATATTCAATTTCAGGTCTGTCAGCAATATATTCTTTACCTATCGTCTTATATGGTATTTTTGTTGAACATATATGTATAAAAAATGCTACAGGATCTTTTTCTATATCCACCTTATATCGCCACCATTTTATTTTCTTAACGACCTTCATAGAGACATCGTTGTAAGCATCATAAAGAAGTGGAATCTTGTTTGCAAATCTAAATAAATTTACATCTCCAGGACTCTGGGGGGGATTTATATTGCCACCATATGCTATTGCAGCTTCGACTATGAAAGGATGCCCTTCATAAACCGAAGGAGGTCTAGTAACTGCTGCAACAAATTCTGGATTAAACTCTTTCCTAATACCTTTAATTAGTAAATCCGCACCTATTGTAGATAGGCATTGAGCGTCTGGGGGAAGGAAAGATTTGTAATTTCTCATTGCTTGACTTAAATGTAGTATCTCATCAGGAGTTAAACTCTTAGGTAAACGGCTAGGGTCTATGTTTACATATTTAAGAAATTTCATAGCTGTTCTTTTACCAACTCTATGAAAATGTTTTTGTAAAAATTCAATCATAGATTTTGCTTTAGTTTCATTTATAAGTCTATTCAAAGTTTCCATATCAACTCCGTTTGGATGTGGTAGTATTTCAAGAGGAGGTTTAGGTAGGATTTTTGTCGATCTATTAAATAGGTATAGAACGCCATCAGGATCTATGAATGTTAAATTTAGGTAAGGAAGTATTGTTGCTGTTAACTTAAGGTATTCTATAATCCTTTGCTTTGCTCTTACGTAATCCCCCTCAAATCTAAATTCAATAATAGTTCCATGGCTATGAGATGGATTTGGAAATGATCTTTTACTTTTAATTATAGGTTTATTGTTTTGGATATCGATCATTAATTTGAACAGATACCAGTCATCAACTCCAGTACTTGATATAATTGTGACTGGAAAATGAGTTGTTATTTGTCCATAAAGTATTGCCATTTTACCACCCATTCCGAATGTTCCTCTCGTCTGTCTTAGTACATACTTGCTTGAGTATAATATTTGACCAAATGCCGGTGGAATATGATCAAAGGGAATGCCGCAACCATTATCTTGAACATGTATTTCATATACATTAAGAGATTTAGGAATTTTTCTCAGACGAATAAATATTTCAGGAATTATTTTATGAGTTTCACATGCATCCAAACTATTTTCAACAAGTTCCCTGATAATCATATATGTAGCTTTAACTGGATTATCGAATCCAGCAATTTCCCTATTTTTGTAAAAAAAATCTGCTGGGGAGATCGACTTGAATTTTTCGTTAGACATGTTTATCACATTAACATGCAAGCTTTACGTTTAATGAATTTATATACACTTCCATGCTCAGCTCCATTAATTAACTTAATTATAGCATCCCTCGCTAGCATCGCATTTTCATACTTGCCTATAACGACTATAGTATTACTTATATCGTCTATAGCAATAAATGTTTTTGTTAACTCTTCTATATTTCTTTTACTCTTACCATTTTCACCTATAATCCGGCCTTTAATTCGCTTTAAGTTTTTAATTGTAGGAGCTTGATCACTTATACTTATAAATAAAGCAATATAATCATCTTCGATAAGCTTTAAAGCCTGATCTGGGTTTAATCCATATCCTATAGCAGCAACTATGTCTCTTGCCTTTAAAATAGAGCTACAGTTGAAACTACTTTCAATTATAATGCTTCCTACATCACTCTCATCAGATAAGACATTAATTTTTACATTCAATAGTTTTTCAATAACTTCTTTTACCCTTCCTTTCTCACCTAGCAGTATACGTATTCTCTCTCTAGGTATGCTCAAATATATTTTATTATATGTCATTATAGTATATATTTCATAAATATTATTTAAATCTAAGTTTACTTTATAACTTAGCTGTATTTCACATAGATTTTTATACTTCTCTCTACTTTATGTAAAGAGAAAGTATATTTAAGCGCTAATATTTCAATCTAGAATATGAAGTAGGCCTAGAAGCATAAAGTTTTTACTTAGCTTTCAGCTTAGTTTTTAAATCTTGTAAATCATCATACAACAATTGAGAACTAAGCTGTAAAGCTTCAACTATTAGCAATATCCATATTATAACCTAACTCCTTTAATTTTCTCACTTCATCCTTTTCATATCTATAAACGATATCCCCTCTGGACTCTGACTGAAAATCCCATGGGGTAACTAGGACTAAATCCCCCTCACTAATCCATATTTTCTTTTTCATACGTCCTGGAATTCGACAAATCCTTGTTTTTCCATCTATACATTTAACTTTTAATCTATCATATCCTAAAAGCTGCTCAACAACTCCTAAATACTCATTTTTTTCCGGAACTCTTACCTTTTGCGTTTTTTCATCCCTATTTCTAGACGTCATTTTCTCACTATTCTATTATAAAAATTCCTATTTAAGTTTTAAATATGATATAGACCTGATAGTCTAACATACTATACTTAATTTTCCCAATTTATTAGCCACTTAAATTATTGTGTATTTCAGTATTATAGCTTGGCTAAAGCCTTTTCTAAAATCATTAGCTTCAAGATTTTTAATTCAACTAGCTTTGTGGATTAATTTCGAATCTCGTAAATTTATACGTATAATAGAAACGGAGGAAATTCAATATTATTCCTTAATTCATACCGATTTAATATGAAGAGTACGATTATCGAGTATTAAGCCACAAAACTCAACCTTTTAATAATTTAGATCCATAATATTGATTAAATCTTGAATTGGAAGATTGTGAAGCTATATTTAGATTAATTAATAGCCTTCATCAAATCATAGATTTGGGGAGGTTGGGGAAGATCTATACTTTGACGCTCTTCACAACTAAGGCCGGGTTTTCTCGCTGGATTCTTGTAATTACTAGTTATTTCAGCAGCATAAAGATGGAAGCTTGGATGTTTAAGTTTACTTGGGTTTAACTTGGTTATCGAAAATTCTAGAGTTTTGATTGTTACAATCATGATTGTAAAATTTGTAAATCGTAGATGGGAGCTAGAAACTCTTAAAAACCTATATCAAAGTGGAAAATCTCAGCTAGTAATAGTTTATGGTTGGAGGAGAATTGGTAAGACAAGGCTCCTCCTCGAATTTCTAACTGAATTTAAAGGGCTTTACTTCTATACTCCTAGAGGTGGTAGTGAAACAGTTCTTAACGAGTTTTCCGGAGTAGTTGAGGATAGGTTTTTCCAGGATTTAGATTCCGGGATTTTAAAGCTTTCCTAGAATACGTATTCAAAAGGCTAAGCGTAGGTGAAATTGTAGTTCTAGATGAGTTTCAAAGACCTACAGAGATTAATGGATCTATATCGTTAATTCAGAAGTATTGGGATGAGAAATGCTCTAGCCATAGATCAATGCTGATACTATCAGGCTCCTCAGTAGGGGTTATTAGAAAGTTAGCGTTAAGGGGATGCTCCACTTCACGGGAGGAGAACGTTTACAATTGAGGTTAAGCCTTTGAAATTCATAGATCTTAAGGAGTGGTTTCCAAAATTAAGCGGTGAGGACCTGGTTAAAATCTACGGTGCTTTCGGAGGTACACCTGCATATCTTGAGAAGATAGATGAGAAAATATCTGTAGAGGAAAATATTATTAGATTAATTCTCAGTAGGGGAGGGCTTTATATGATGAGCCTGAATATCTACTTATGGAGGAGCTTAAAGTACCTAATCGATACATGGATATTCTAACTGCAATATCCCTTGGGAAGAATACGTTAAGCGAAATCGCTGACTTCACCAAAATCAATAGGGAGAACCTAACAACATATCTTGAAACCCTTAAATCCATGAAGATAATATCTAGAGAGCTTCCAGTACTGGCTAAAACTAGAAGATCTCAATACGTAATTCTAGACCCCTTCTTCGAGTTCTGGTTTAGATTTGTTAAACCAAATAAAACTGCTTTAGAGGCTGGATTAGAAAGGAAAGTATGGATAAACATAAAGGAGGAATTCAATACATACCTAGGTAAAATATTTCAGAAAATAGCTGAGGAATACATTATAGATGAAGTAAAATCCGGAAATATAGATTTAGAGGCAAACATTATAGGAAGATGGTGGAGCAGAAATGAGGAGATAGATATTATTGCCTACTCCTCAAAGAGGAGGGAGGGAATTCTATTTGAGATAAAATGAAAGGATTTAAGCTATAATGATGTGAAAAACAATTCTAGAACTTATCGGGAAGAGCAGGCTAATACCTGAAATAAAGGAGAAGAAATATGGAGTAATAGCGAAGAGAATAGTTGATAAGGAGAAGCTTACGGAGAAGGGATACATAATAAAAGATTTAAACGATATATTAGCCGCTAACCCACAACATAATGGCTTACCACCTTAACCAACAACCTCAGATATAGCAACTTAAAGTGGGCCTCCTGAGAGACGTGATTCAGTCATAACTCTTAAAACCCTTGGGGAGGGGAAGTGGAGCAGGATTATGGTAGGAGGTGGAGTGTTGAAATAGCATTCTTAATATTCAAACATACGGAGAGTACTGTGTGGCTAAACATGGAGAACATATCTAGGAGATGATGGCTAAGCATACATATACAACATGATAATAAACATGCAAACTAAATCGAGAGCAGCATCCAAAATAGGAGAGGAGCCAAACCAAGAATTAGCCATAAAGCTATGTGATTTAGTTTAATATTAAACATGTTGGTACTACTGAGTAGGTAGGGGTTTTACTAATTCTATGAATGTTTATATACATCCTTCCACTATATTTAATGACGGTCATGTTTAAAATCGGTATTGAACATTTAAAGGAGCCTTATAATGAAGTATTAAATGCACTGGTTAATGAGCTTCTTAAATATTTTGGTGATAGACTTGTTTCCTTTGTAGTTTTCGGCTCTGTTGCCCGTGGTGAAGCAAGTAAGAGTAGTGATATAGATGTTCTATTAATAATAAAGGATCTGCCGAGATCTAAGCTTGAAAGGCAGGAATTATTCATGAAGATTGAGGATAAGGTAGAGGATATATTAAATAAGCTTTATGAAAGAAGCTATCTTATAGATTTCTCACCAATAATGAAGACTCCTGAAGAAGCAGCAGAAATAACTCCACTTTACCTAGATATGGTTGAGGATGCAATCATCATATTTGACCGTGATTTTTTCGTAAAAATATTGTCTAGGCTAAAGAAAAAATTGGATGAGCTTGGCTCGCAAAGAGTGCAGCTAGGTAAAAAATGGTACTGGATATTAAAGAAGGATTATAAGTTTGGGGAGGTTATAAGCATTGAATAACATAGAGATAGCTAGAGACTATATTGTTCAAGCTGAAGAAAGAATATACCATGCTAGGAGTGCTTTAAAAAAGGGTTCATACGCATACGTTATAAGACAGTCGCAGGAAGCATCGGAATTAGCATTAAAAGCCTCATTAAGACTAATAGGTATTGAACCGCCGAAAATACATGATGTAGGACCAATATTAAGACAGTATAAGCATAAGTATCCACAATGGTTTCAGCAAATAATCCCGGAGCTAGCAAGAATCTCAAGAAAACTACGTAGGGAAAGGGAGCCATCAATGTACGGTGATGAAGAAAGCGGAGTCCCTCCATCAGCATTATATGATGAAAAAGATGCGAAGAATGCATTAAAAGATGCAAGATACATCCTAAATAATGTTAAAAAACTCTTCACAGAACATCTAAAGTTAACATCCTAGGTTACTACATCTGTTTTGAGGCTTTGTAAACTTAGGCGTTCCGCCCTTTGCGCGTAGCTGAAATAGTTTATGCCGTAAAGCTTAATCTAAGATATGATTGGCGGATATGTAGGTATTTCTACACTATATCCTAAAGCTTTAGCTTTTCTCATTAGCTCAATAAGTTTCCTTACAGCATTATCTGGTGTTGGTGGGGTGTAGTTAGATACCTCGGTAAGAGATCCATTTATTATTTTCTCACTTCCTAAATATACTTCCCCATTTAATCCTAGTATGTAGTGGTGAACTGAGTCCTGGACTTCAAGTATTACATTTGCAAATTCCTCAAGCCATTCAAGCTCCCCAATCGATAACTTATCCTCCTCAATAAATTTATAAGCAAGAATCTGTATTATATCTACATGTATATTGTCAATACAGTCTGAAATATGTTCTATCTCAACACCTCCCAACTTACCGAAAAGTTCTCCAAAAAATACTAGATGATGCCAACGAAGCATAAAATCATTAGAAGCCTCTTTTAAAACACCCATAAAATACTTAGCTGTAACATTATCCCCACCTCTAATATCTTTTAGAATTGCATGAGTAAAGCCGCGAAGCCATAAGGCTTCACTTCTTAAATCATAATACTCACCCATAAAAACCCTATTTATCTTTTGATAAGTATCTATTAACTGGTAGGCAAGAAATATATTGATTATGATGGAGAAAACAAAAATAGTTTTAAGAATTTTAGAGCGGGACATGTTTTCACTATAGTATTATTGTTATGCTGAATGTTTTTGATGGGAAATCTATCCAATGTGATATTAAGTATCCACCCTCATATTGATGTATAATAACACTTCCTGAAACCGTAAATGTACGCGTAACTGCCTTCTGATCATTATAACCCATGTTGAGTCTTACACCAACATCTCTAGGTCTATCATTGTTAAGAGAACCAAGAATCTCATTCCATGCTAAATAATCAGGATAGCTTTTCCTAGGACCATAGTTAGTCCATTCTAACCTTGAAACATCTTTAAACGTTGTAGCTCGTACTTGAGCCCATGAGATAGTAATAGATATATATCCAATTTCTGGTAGCCATAATGGTATAATAACGTAGAAAGATCCACCATCACCACTCGGTGCTGGATTCCATGGATCAAGCTTTTCGTCACTTGTTAGTATACATATTTTAAAGGCATTGTTTTGCCATATCATAGGCTCACCTTCAGGATAAGGCCACTGCTGAGTTGTTAAAATTTCAACTCTAAAATATTTAGAGGTCAATGCCTTTAACCTTGTATGGTCATAATTCTCTACAGCTCTTCTCTGTCCAAGTACATCCATGTATATTTTCCAGTAGTATTGCCCTCCCTCTACTCCCTGTATGTATCCGAATCTCCCATATTCCTCTTCATAGTTTTGTACTTGTATTCCCTGTTTATGTTGTTGTGTTTGTAGGTCTTTATTCTTCTCTACTTCCTTATTCTTCTCCACTATTCCTGAGTCTAGTAGTTTTCTTAATGCTTCCTCATGTATTTTCACCGCTTTCTCCCTGCTTTTTAAAGCTATGAATGATATGTTTTCTATTATTCCTGATACTCCATCACTATATATTGCTATGAGTAGATTATTATCTGATGATTTTAGTATTTTTGAATCTTTAAGAACTCCAACCTTACTACATATTGACTCATATGTTTTACCCGATTCCTCAAACAATATCTTAACGTAGAGTTTAGATTCATCCATCCATTTTAAATAAACCCTGACACTATCAACAACCTCAGGATTAAAAGCAACACCGTAAAACACATCACCCACTAACACATCAGCTATAGTAGCAGGTGCACTTAGTAAAAACATCATAAGAATAGCTATAACTACAAACCTAACCATACTTCCCCAATTCTAAAGTTTAAAACCAATATATATATTGCTGATAAAAATATTCCATAAAGAATCAAGTGAACTGATTAAATAATTTATAATTTCAGCTTTACAGCTTATTTGGAAATGATTATGAAGCTTAAATAGTTGCAAGCTTATAAAATACTAAGATAATAATCTACTCGTAACAGTATATATGTCTTAAATCATCTAGATGTATTATTATGCTGCTATGTTATGAATGCTTATAACCATTACTAGCGTCTTATAATTACTCCTTTAGGTTTCAGCTATTCCAGAATCCTAAATGCAGATTTTATCCTCCTATAAGCTTAAACACAGTCTTTAAGCTTCCTCTATGCTTAAAACCGTCACAGCCTATAAGCCCAGCCTCAGTTTTTAAGCTATCATATATTTATGGACTGCTAGATATATGTTTACGTAAATTTTTGCTTTGCCTCATTTCTGCATATATTGTATGTGGGATAGCTCGTTTTAGAAGGTTCATGGACTTATCTACTGCTAAGTATTGGTTAGGTTCTTGATTTTCCGGTGTTGGGATGCTTTAGGTATGAAGTTATTGGAGGAGGCTTACTGGTTTGTAGTTTATTGTGTCTATGAGTCCCTTCTCTGTTATTCTTAGTTCAGGTAGGACGTCTAGGGCTAGTAGGGATATTGTCATGAATGGGGAGATCCATCTACATCCCCTCTCCCTCCAGACTTCGTATGTTCTTTCAATTTCTTCAGCAACAGTTTCAGGCTTCTCTATCGACATAAGTCCAGCTAGGGGAAGCTTGATGAATGCTAGCCTCTCCCCATTATCTACCGTGATTACTCCTCCACCCTCCTTTTCAAGTTCTCTTACAGCTATCACCATGTCCTCATCTCTTAATCCTAACACTATTAGGTTATGGCTGTCATGAGCTACTGTTGATGCAACTGCTCCAAGCTTGAAGCCGAAGCCCTTCACGAATCCAAGCCCTATCTCCCCAGTTCCTCTATGTCTCTCTATTACAGCTATCTTGTATATGTTTCTTTCAGCATCGGGCAGTATGAAGCTGTTTCTAACATTCATCTCCTCTATTGAGCTTCCCGTTAATACGCTTCCCTCAATAGCCTCTATAACTCTAACCTTAACCCTTCCATTATTGATTGGGGCTTTTATCTTGAAATCCTCAACCCCTATCCTCCTCCCTATTCTTACTGTTTTTAGATGTTTCTCATCGTATCTAGGCTTCTTCAAACTTACCAGTAGTCTTCCATTTCTTGCAACTATCCTTCCATCAGCTATTACTGTTTCAACCTCAACCCTACTTAGACTCTTCAGTATAATGATGTCAGCATACCTGGATGGCGCTATACTCCCTATTTCCCTATCTAGATTGTAGTGTTCCGCCGGGTTTATTGTAGCCATCTGTATTGCTCTAATAGGGTCAACCCCCTCCTCTATAGCTCTTCTTACAACATAGTTCATATGCCCCTGCTTAAGTAGGGAGTCAGCCTCCCTATCATCTGTTACTAGGCAGACATGTCTTGAATCTATTTTTGCCTCCGTTACTGCTTTTACTGTTTCAGCTACATCAAGCCAGGCGGATCCCTCCCTCATGTATACATACATGCCAAGCCTCAGCCTCTCAACAGCATCTATCTTCCTTGTTAATTCATGAGATGATGAAACTCCAGCAGCAACGTATGCTGTAAGCTTTCTTCCCAGTAGGCCTGCATCATGTCCCTCAACAGGTTTTCCAGCTTTATGTGCGGCATTTATCTTTTCAAACACCTCCCTATCCATTGATAGAACTCCTGGGTAATTCATCATCTCCCCAAGCCCTACAACCCCGCTCCAGCTAAGCATCTCCTCAACTTCTCCAGGTCCAATGTATGCTCCGGATGTTTCAAACATTGGGTTTGCAGGTACGCATGATGGAGCTGTTATGAAGACCTTGAGGGGAAGATCCTTAGCCTCCATAACCATAAGCTTCACTCCATCCAGCCCTAATACATTCGCTATTTCATGAGGATCTATGAAGACTGTTGTGGTTCCTCTTGGTAGAACTGCTTCAGCGAAACCTGTTAGATTCAGCATACTGCTTTCAACATGGATATGAGCATCCAGAAATCCTGGAGCTACATACTTCCCCTCAGCATCAATAACGACAGTATTATCCCCTATCGTATGGGATACATCCCCAATACATGCAATTCTATCCCCCTTTACAGCTACCCCCCAACCCTCAAGAACCTCTCCTGAATTTACGTTAACAAGAGTTGAGTTAACAATAGCTAGATCAGCCTTCTCAACTCCTAAAGCTACTTTAACTAGAGATTGGGAAACCTCCCAAAGCCTACTTCTCATAAAGCTTACTACATACCGAGAATAAATATTTTCCGCTACGAATCTGTAGATCGGCTTTGCGGCTTAACTCTCCGATGATCATGCTTTCTATTTCAAATTTGTATGGGTTAGGAGTGAATGTTAAGGTTCTGCTGATGGATGAATTTGCATTTTGAAATTAAGCCGTAAATCTTAAGGCTATATGCATCATCCAAGAGTCCATTAAAATTGGAAGCCCAATCCATCTAAGCCATCCTGCCAAAAGCCCCATCATCCAACCTATCTATCCTGCTGAAGGAACTCCTTCATAAGCTTCTCCGCAAAGCTTTTACTGTAGTATGCTTTAATTCTCTTAATTGTTGTGTCGTAGGCATCTATGGATTCCTCCTCCAGCCCCCCTCTTGAATATATTGGATCTATTTTGCTTAGCTCCTCAATCAGTATCTCCCTCTCCTCTTTAGGCATTACTTTCGGATCCGTCATTGCGGCTGCTCTTGCAAAAACCCCATCATCCAGCAGGTATTTTAAGGCTTTGAACGGAAGCTCATAGTATTTACCTATTGCTCCTGTTCTCTGGGTAAAGCCTTCAGGAGTTGCAGCTTTAAATGAGACTCTAACGTAGATGAAGCTTGAAAACCTTGATAGCTTCCTTACATAATCTCTATCAGCTCCAAGAATTATGCCGTTTGTTTCAAGATAGAATGGGAGGCCTAGATTTTCAACATGTTCTAGAAGGGTGAGGAGATGTTCTTTACCGATTGTTGGCTCACATCCGGATAGGCGGAGCTTACTGATTCTCGGTATCTTCAGCCTCCAGTACGGTGAGTATGTTATGCCTCTTTCAGCAGCCTCCAGGAGTTTTCTAGCAGCCTCTCTCGGGGAGTAGAACTCTCCGAAAGCCTCAGGGAAATCTCTTGACCAGCCACTCCAGCAATAGAAGCAGCGTAGACAGCAGCCAACAGCATAGCCGGTTGCAATACCTCTATAAACAGGAACAGAGTAGAAATCAGTATATTTCCTCTCAACCCCATTCGGACCCCTTCTAGTTACTACCTCCTCCGTTTTCCTCGCTAAATCTAATGGGTCGAACGGCTTAAAGCCCTTAACTAGGAAGCGCTGATACTCCACAGTAATCTACTAGATCCCCGCATTTAAACCTTAGGAATCCTCATTAAACCCTGCTTAGAGTGGAATACTATACTCCACAATAAATTTATATCTGTGAAGTCTATGTATCCCCGGTGCTAATATGCATTTATTAATTAAGGAGTTTGAAAAGGTTGTTGAAAGCATAAATGCATCTAACAAGAGGCTACATACCCTTATAGAGCTTGCAAAATCTGGAAGAATTTCCCAGTCAACATTTGAATATTTAAAGAAGGGCTATGAGTCTGAAGCTAGAAGTATTGAGGAGAGACGGAAAAGCCTTCTGGAGGGGTTGGAGAAATACTTTAATGAAATCGATCAACAAATAAAATCTATTGAGAAACGTATTGTCAGTATTGAGGAGAGATATGCTGTAGGGGAGATAGATGAGGAATCGTATAGAAAGCAGGTTGAGGCGCTGCAAGTAGTATTTCAAGAAATAGTTAGGGAGTCTGAATCTGTTAAGAAGTCAATAGATACATTAAAAGGGTTAAGGATTGAGGTTCCTGAAGGAGGGGTTGAGGCTTCCGAAGAGAAACATTAGAAAACACTGGATAGTAAGCTCTAAGCCTACCATACATGGCTAGCAGTAAATAAGGGTTACTTAACCTCCCCAATTTTTCTAAATCTGAACCTTATGATATACAGTAGCCTACAGGACGTGGCAACTTAGGAATTCAGATACAATATGTTAAGTTGCCAGGTCCGCTTACAGTACAATATATTTATATATTCCTGAGGAGTATATTCCTGAGGAATATGTTCCTGAATAGGGAGGAGGAGCTTAATGCTTTAAGGTCATGGTTTAAAAGCGGTAAAGCACAGTTAATAATTATATATGGTAGGAGAAGGGTTGGGAAAACATTCTTAATAAGGAGGTTCTTCGAGGAGGTTAATGGAATCTACTTTCTGGTTTCTAGGCTTGATAAGCAGGGGGTTTTAAAGGAGTTTTCAAGACTTTTAGTAGATAGTGGACTGGTTAAGTATGAACCTAAGCTAAGCGACTTTAGTGATCTGTACCGTCTACTAGGTGATCTCTCACTGGATAGGAGGCTTGTTGTTGCTATAGATGAGTTTCAAAGACTTCTCGAGGCTGATCCCTCCTCCCTAACCCTTCTTCAGGAGGCGTGGGATGAGTATTTAGGTAAAAGTAGGATTATGCTCATACTTCTAGGATCAGCTGTAGGTACGATTGAGAGGGTTGGATTAAGCTATTCCTCCCCAATATATGGTAGGAGAACTGGGCAGATAAAGCTTGATCCATTCCCATATAGATATGCAAGGCTTTTCCTAGATAAATACCCTCTAGAGGATAAGGTTAGGGGATATGCTGTATTTGGGGGAACCCCGGCGTATCTATCCCTCATAGATCAGAATCTACCCCTAATCGAAAACATTAAGCTTAAAATACTAAGTAAGACATCTCCTCTCTTCGAGGAGCCCTACATAATTCTCAGCCAGGAAACTAGGGAGCCTCTTAAATACATGACGATACTTCAGGCAATGGAGCTTGGATCCCTTACTCTAGGGGAAATAGCTGACAATTCAGGAATAAGCTCAAACGATCTTCCCAAATACCTAAAGACACTTATAAGTGAGCTTAACATCGTTAAGAGGGAATATCCAATATTTGAGAGGGAGAAGAGAGGAAGAGCTAGATACTTTATTTCAGATAACTTCTTTAGATTTTGGTTTAGATATGTATGGAGAAACATAAATCTACTGGAAATAGGGGATGTAGAAACGGTTTCAAGAAAAATTGTTGAAAGCATAGATGAATATGTTAGTAGAGTGTTTGAGGAGGTTTGCATTGAGCACTTTCTATGGATGGCTTCCTCAAAGCTTATATCAATAACAGACTTTGGGAAATGGTGGAGGAGGGATATTGAGTTCGACGGGGTAGCAGTAAACAGTAGGGAGAATGTAGTTTACTTTATAGAGGCTAAATGGAGCAGCAAACCCATAGGTAGGGAAGTCCTCCTAAACCTAATTAGGAGAAGTACAGAGTTTCCGTGGAATCTGGGGAGGAGAAGAGAAATATACGTAATATATTCTAGAAGCGGATTTACATTTGAGAAAGAGGAGGGAACAATACTTATAGATCTTAGAAAGCTTGATAAGGACTTTGAAAGCCGAAACCTCCGCAATACTAATATAGTTAACATTGATGATTGCTGTTGTACTCCTATACATTCCTAGATTAAGCCTACGAACTTGATAACTTAATACAGGTCTCATCTTAATTTGCTATGTTCCTGATAAAGCTCAAGTAATTCTACGATAAGACTACTGTAAGCTAACTGATGGTTTACATCTTTATAACGGCTTCCTCCACTCTTCTACGTCTTCTCAGCCACGCCTTTATGAATTCCTCTATCTCACGTTTATTGTACGGGTCTCTCCACGCATTCTCAAGAGCTTCACATTCATCTAGTACACCGGCAAGACCAAAATAGGTAAGAAGTTCCCTATGCAGCTGCTCAACTTCTAAACTACTTAGGAATATCCGCATATCGTTAAGGATTTCTAAGAGAACAGCTCTACTCATCAACTACTCTTACTTACACCAATCTATAAATGTTTCTACAATTTGGATGGATACTGTCAAATTAATCCTTAGGCTTAATGAGTCTACTATATGTTAACTTGACAGTATCATCTGGATGTATCCGACCGCTACCTAGCAGCTCTAAGCTAGGCTTATAAAATTGGGGAATTTGTAGATATTTGGATAGCCTATTGACAGGTTTAAATCTAGATCGCTCCATCCCTCGTAAGCTTTAGATTTTAAGATCAATGTCCAAAAATGGTGTATTACATCTTATTTAGAGAGTTTCTTTATACATTATCCCCGCGCATTTTATATGTTAAATACTTTAGGTTCTTCACGGCTTCAACAACTCAGCCGTGAACTCTCAAGACATTACGTATATTAGTTCAGCAGGCTTACAGTCCACAAATACATGATCTCCATCAAAACATAATTCTCAACAGACACGCTCTTACCTCTAAGGGGTGGAAGAACAGTCTAATACTTAACGTTAAGCAATACAGTTTTAGGAAAGAAATATTAGTATCTATGCATTAAGGTTTAAGTGGTTAATCAGTACTTGATGTTTTGTAGGGAGTTTGAAGAGTTTGTTTATGATAGGTTTAGAAGCTATGTATTTAAAATTTTTATTTTAGGCTCAGCTAAACGTAGGGAATGGATTTACGGTAGGTCAGATATAGATGTAGTTATTATTTTAAGAAGGGGAGGTATTGAAAGCCTTATATACAAGTATTATTGGTATCTAGATTTGAAGCATGGAACAAACATGTTAAATACGCCTTTCTACCATCCCCCAATAATATTTGTTAGGAATAGCTTAGATTATAAGCTTACATTTACAAACCTGGTTTATAATAGGTCTCCACGTTTAAGCATAATCTTAAAGAGGATTCTTCACCATGTAGCTCCAAGAACTAAATACTTGAAGCCATGGATTACAAAGCATCCAGCATTTGTCAACAGCGTATTTCTAATAATTCTTTTTCCTGTTAAAAGCTTAGCTAGGAAGCTAGATAATCTATCTCAAATCAAATCATAGGCTTAAACTTCTTAAGTATAAGCTTTCAAAATTTTGATAAGTCCTCTAAATCTAAGCGATGCTAATATTAATATATGATTACATGCCATTATAAATGAGATGCTACCCATATAGGTTTTTCTGGGTTTGCTTGCTTGGTCTAGGTATAACTATGTATGCTACAATGCTTGCTATAATATTTGCTGAAACAATAACCACATATACTTCCTGCATACTCATTTCTGATAGATTTAAACCCATAATATGTCCCCATACAATCATGGCTGAAACTATAAATGAATTGAAGAGCTTCTCAAAAATCCATCTAGCAACCCTATATCTAATCATAAGCCTACATATAGGTTAAACTTATAAATCTACTTGTTAGCGCCTAATACATATAATCTTAACAGCCCGCTACTAGTAATAATTTCTCAGCCTCAGCTGGAACTCCAGTATATGCTGAAGTATTCCTCATGGAATTACTGTCAGGTATATAGTATGCTCATAGGTTAAGCTGTATAGTGGTTAGGTTTAAATATTATGTTTTAATCTTGATGTGTGGGTTTAGAGTTTAAATGTAGTAGGTGTGGGGCTCCATTAACGTATACGCCTGAATCCATATTTTCGGTTTGTGAGTATTGTGGTTATGTTCGCTGGTTTGATGAGGGGGCTAAGGTAAGCATATTTGCAGTTCCTTCAAAGCCTAGAGACATTATTATTGATAGTTTTTGGAGTAGGATGAGGATGGATAGGGATATGGGTAGATATGTGGATATGATTATTATCGAGGATGTTTATGGGGTTTATGTTCCACTCTACGTTTCAGATGTTAATGTAGATGTTGAGTGGATTGGCTACAGGATTGAAAGGAGGAAGATTGGGAGATCTGTAACATCTGTTAAGGTTACGAGGAGGGGTGGGTTTAATGCTGATATTAAGCATGTTTTTCATGCTAGAAGACATGCTGAAGAATTTGGGTTAAGTGAGCTCTGCGAGAGGGTTAAGGGTTTTAACAGCTATGTGGCTTTGGAGTCGTTAGTATGGGGTGATGTTAAGGCTCAGGTTTTGAATGCTGAGTACTCTATAAATGAGGCTTTAAGCATTATTAGGGATGATGTTGAAGACCGTGTTAGGGATGATATTAAGACGAGGGAGAGGCTTCACGGATTCTACTATTACTCCTGTAGAGTTGATGTTAGGGATGTTAAGCTTGTATTAGCTCCTCTATGGATTATCACGTATAGGTTTAGGGGAGGAATGTTTAAGGCAGCGTTTTCAGGCTTTGATTCATCAATACTTAAAGTAAGTGAGCCGGTATTCCTACATCAAAGACTAGCATATATTGCCAGCTCAATACTGGCATCTATTGCAGGATCTATACTAATAATTGCTGCAGCTAGCGGATTTCTTGAAGCCAGCTTATGGATCCCCATCCTCTTCCTAGCAGCAGCTCTTACTGGAGCTGGGTTAGCAGCTAAAAGTATTAGTGATGTTAGGGAGGAGGAAAGGTGAGTAGTAGAAGTTTTGAGTGTCCAAACTGCAGCGCCTCATTTCCTGCACCTGATACTGTTTCAATACTTACATGTCCATACTGCGGCTATACGTTTGAGGCTTCAAGTAGGAGGGGGTGGAGCCACTTCTTCTTCCCAGTACTCCTCGATAGTGGAGGTGCATGGAGGAAAGGCTACCAATTCATAGCTAGAAGATATGGTGTTCCAAACGATTTTAACAAATCATTCCCAGTATCGTCATCCCTACATAACGTTCCATTCCACATCTTCCGCTGTGAGGCTAAAGCTGAATGTAGATATTCTAGAGGATTCATATTTAGGGATGAGAGGATAGCTGAGTATACTGAGGTTATGGATATATGTGTTCCAGCAGCATCAACAGGAGGATGGATTGATAGGCTTCTCCAAAAACATACATTCTCTGTTAAGAATAGAATATACTTTAAGCCTGAGATTATGAGGATAGGTAAATTCTACAATCCAACTTTAAGCTATAGTGAAGCTTTAAAGTATGCAAGTGAAAGAATATCTAAAGCTGTTATGGATGAAGCTGAAAGAAGCTGTAGTGGTGATAGGAGGGTTAAAGATGTTAAAGTTGAATACTATGGGCTTATCCACTATCCATTTTGGGAGTTAAAATATAGTTATAGAGGTAAATGCTTCAACATGCTTATCGATGCATCTAATGGAAGAGTAATCTATGTAGAATACCCGTTAAGCAGAGCTGCAAGAACATTAATGCTTACAGCTTCAGCAATAATAATTACTTCAACAACAATCATTAGTGGAGTTATCGGATTAGCTCTAGGAAAGCTAGCTATAGGATTATTGTCTGGACTTGTAAGCTCAGCCATAGCATCATCCCCAATACTTATAAATACATTAAAGCTTAAAACAAGAGGATCTGAAGAAATTAGTGGAAGCCGTAGGAAACCGGTGGAGTTTATAAAAACAATTCTAGACCAATACTGAACTCCACAATCAAATACAGCATCACATTACCGACATAAAATAGAACGGGGTAGATTCATGTAAATATGGCTCATGTTGATAAGCTCCCACTTCAAATATAACTCTTTAACACCCTCACAGCTAGCCGGGAGATTCCTGCTCCAAGATGCTTATCAGCTAGCTGCTCACATCTCTTCTAGACTTAACCTCTAATTCTCGATGATGGATCGGAAGATCTTAAATGTCGATAGACACTTACAATCTACATACTTGTCGCCCTACTTAAACTTACCACATCCAGAACGCCTCGTAAACTTAAGCATTGCCTACCGTCTTCCAGCTGCTTAAGTTTGAACAAATTACAGTAATGTTTAAATAGGTTTCTCCAGTTAGAGTTTTATGTCTTTACTTGTTGTTAGTGATCTTCATGTAGATGTTGATGGTAGAAACATATTGAGGGGTGTAAACATAAGTATAGATTTAGGTGAGATTCATGTACTTCTAGGCCCTAACGGCTCCGGTAAAACCACGCTCGTTAATGCTATTATAGGAAATCCTAAAGTTAAGATTGTTAAGGGGAAAATATACTTTAAGGGTAGGGATATAACTGATATGCCGATGTATGAAAGGGTTAAGATGGGTATTGGAGTCTCCTTCCAGCATCCACCGAGAATTAGAGGTGTAAAGCTTAAGGACCTACTTTTAAAGATAGCTTCCAGGCTTGGCAGGGAGGTTGATGTTGAGAAGATAGCTTCCCTTGTTAGAATGGTTGACTTCCTCGATCGTGATGTTAACGTTGGGTTTTCAGGCGGTGAACTTAAGAGATCCGAGATTTTACAGCTACTAATTCAATCTCCGGAGCTTATACTGCTTGATGAGCCTGATTCAGGTGTTGATGTTGAAAACCTTACCGTTATAGCGAACGCAATTAATGAGATGTGTGGAATGAATGTTAAGCCAAGCATGAGAAGTAAATCAGCCCTACTTATAACCCACTTAGGATATATACTAAACTACGTTAAGGCTGACCGTGCCCACGTCCTAGTAAACGGTAGGATAGCCTGCTCAGGTAAGCCTAACGAAATACTGAAACAAATAACTGAACACGGCTTTGAGAAATGTACTGAATGTCTAACAGCATAACCCCCACTGTCTATTCTAATCAGTAACCTTATCAGCGATGTAGGCTTAGCATTAAGCCATGGCGGAATGGATTCATGCCTGTTAAGGCTACGTGTGGGGAGCGTCGAAGAGCTCTAAGCTGCAGCGCTACATTTTTATTTAGGCTATTCTGTAGGTGTTTATGGGTTTAAGTAGGAGAATTGTGGAGGTAAGGGAGAAGGCTAAGGAAGCGTTAACTAAGCCTCCAAGTATTGGTCCTGATGTTGATGTTTCAAGGCTTAGGTTTGAGTCTAAGCCTTCGGAGGAATATGTTACGGATGATTTAGCTCAACGTGCCCCAATGGTTGGTATAGATTTAGATGGTAGGGGTAGAGGTGGAACATATATTCAGATAGATCATTCCCCGCTTCTTGAGAAGTCGATGCTAAGCGGTGTTGAGGTTATGAGTATAAGTAAAGCATTAGAGAAGTATGATTGGCTTCCAGAATACTATTGGAATGCTTTAGATGTGGATACTGATAAGTTTACCGCTCTTGCAGAGCTTAAGAGGGGTGAGGGATACTTCGTAAGGGTTGGAAGAGGGGTTAAGGCTGAGCTTCCCGTTCAGGCATGTCTATATTTAAGGACGAGTAGGCTAGCTCAAAACGTTCACAACATAGTTTTGGTTGAGGAGGATGGTGAGCTTCACTTAGTTACGGGATGTGCATCACCTAGAGTTGCTGAGGGGCTTCACGTAGGTGTATCCGAGTTCTACGTTAAGAGTGGGGGGAAGCTAACGTTTACCATGGTGCATGCATGGTCTGAAGACGTTGATGTTAGACCTAGAACTGGAGTTATACTTGGGGATAACGCCTCCTTCACAAGTATCTACGTTAACCTACATCCTGTTAAAACACTGCAGATGATGCCTAAAATATATATGAATGGTGTTAACTCAAGAGTAAGCCTAATATCTGTTGTAACTGCTTCGGGGGGAAGCTACTTCGATATTGGTGGAGCAGCATATATTAAGGGTGACTTCGGAAAGGCTGAGATAACCTCAAAAACAATAGCTAAGGATAACGGGAAGATTATAGCTAGAGGGTTAATAGTTGGTGAGGGAAGAGGGGTTAAAGGACATCTGGAATGTAGGGGAATCATACTTACACCATCAGCATCAATAACAGCAATACCCCAGCTTGAGGCAAAATCCAGGGATGTTGAGTTAACACATGAGGCAGCAATAGGCAGAATCGCTGAGGAGGAAATCTACTACCTAGTAGCTAGAGGATTCAGTGAGGAGGAGGCAGTATCAATAATATTGAGGGGATTCATGGATATAGATATTAAAGATCTACCGCCAATACTAACAACACAGATTAAAAGAACATTAGATATAGTTGCAAAAACCATTTAACCTTACGCTTAACTTGAAACCCTCCATCCAAATACCTACTGAGATAGCTCCAAATCAGTTAGTTGATATCCTTCCGTGAAGCATCGGTTTGCTAGCTTAAGCCTCACCACTCCGATCCAGCATATAATATCTTAGTTTCATCGCTCATGTTACCATATCAGGTAGACTACATATACCCAGTAATACAAACATTTATAAGAAAAGCTGCAAATAATTTATCAGGGTGTAAGCAGGCTTAAGCCAGACTAACTGGCTAAGCCTTAACGGCTAATCTAGGCTGTGAATCCTAGGATCTATGGGGAACCGTAGATCCTAAGATTCATGCTTAAGATAAGCCGTTAAGGCTTGCTAAGTATCTGGCTTAGGCTTAGAACACCCTCAACTACTTCTATTAAGCTTAACAATAATCTACTATAAGGTACCGGGCTCTGTAAACTTAAGCCTTATCTGCAAGGTGATTAGCAATTCTAAGTTTACAGAGCTAGGTACCGCTCCCTAAGCTTTATAGCCTAATTCCTAATATCATTCCAGTCTAAGCTGGTAAGGAAAATGTTTAGGATTCCTCATCTTACTATATGGATGTTTACGTTATGAAATTAAGCCATAAGCTACTGAAATTCTTCCTCTTTAGTCTAAACGGTAGGCAGATTTACTGGAGCTGATTCTACATTAGGGTATAGAGTTATCCGAGTTAAGCACTACTATTAAATTACCTTATCGAGGTAATAGCTGATCAGCTATCTAAAAGTGATCTCCATCATATCAGCTGATCCAAACCCACATCTTGGATTTTACGGAAAATTAATTTCCATGCTAACATCCATATATACATTTATCAAGGTTTTATTATTTATCCATCATGGTGGTAAGCTACTAAAACCATGGGATTACTGGTTGAAGGTTTAGATTCTGAGGTGGGTAGATTATGATTTATAGCTTCTCGATATTATATCCAATAAAATTAAAAGAACTTATTAAAGCTATTTTCCACCTCTCCACTTTCCACCCACTATATCCCTTAACAAAGATTTAATATGAAGCATAAAATATCTAGACGATACTATATAAGCCTTAAGTTAATACATCCAATATTTATGGAGGGTTTAATTTATGGTTTTAGCTATGGGTTTATATGTTGATGAATGGGCAGAGAGGATCTGATGCAAAAATGTTTCCTGTAAGTAGGTATGCTCTTGATCTACATCCTCCACAGATTTCTCTATGAATACATGACTTACAAGGCCCCTCCAGATTCTCCCTATTACGTAGTTTATCCAGTATCCTATTCCCCCTCCATATTTTTACAGCAGGCTCCTTAATTATGTTTCCAATACCTACCTGTAGGAATACGCATGGCCATACTTCACCATACCATTTAACGTAGAACATCCCCTTCCCAGCTATGCATCCATGAATCAGCTTGCCATCCATCTTCCCGGATAGGTAGGCGAAGTATTCAGGTAGACCTATAGGGACTATTAAGGCGTTAAGCTCCTTCTGCATGTTTACAGTTGTCTCTATTACATTTAGGAGTTCGCTTCTACCCAGCATTTCACTATTTATCTTTAATCCTCTACCGAATGGTTGGAACTGGTAGAGGAGTATTACATGTGCTCCAAGCCTATCAGCTAGGCGTAGTAGGCTTGGAAGCTCGTGGAGATTTAGCTTTGAAACAGTAATGTTAACCTGTAGGTAAAGCCTCTCCCTTAGGCTGTTTCTAATCCCCTCCATTGTTCTAATCCATGTTCCAGGCACACCTCTAAAGTAGTCGTGGAGTTTAGGCTCAACAAAATCTAGGCTTACAGCAACACCAGCAACCCATCTTCTTGAAAGCTCCCTAGCCATGTTTTCAGATATTAGTGTTCCATTAGTTGCTACCACTATCTCGAAGCCGTAGCTTCTAGCATAGTCTATTATCTCAAGTATGTTACTGTTCATTAACGGATCCCCACCGGTTAAAACAAGCATCTTAAACTCAGGTACTGTAGCTATTGAATCTATCATTTTAAACACGTTTTCTAAGGGGGGATCCATTCTTACCTCTCCACCCCTAACCTCGCAATGTATACACTTCATATTACATCTATTTGTAACCTCTAATACTGGATGGGGTGGATATCCGAAGCATCCAGCCCCGTATGCTCCAGCAGCAACCCTAAACAATCTATTTAGAGATGATATCCATCTACCCATCCTCCATCCAGTAGCCCTCCTAAAGGTTAAGGCTGTAGCTATCTGCTTAATGATGAGGGATGACTCAGATAAGCTGTAAAAACGCATCCTACCATCCTATAACATATCCTATAGATAGGAGGATTGTTGCTGAAACAAATAGCTTAATCGTTCCACTCATAGCCGGTATGAGACCCTTAGAATCCATATACCTCCTACTTAAAACAATACAGTTCCTAATAGCTAGGGGTAGGGTAGCCAGTACAATTAAGCCTGCTAAAGGCGTAACGCCGTAGATGATGCTTAATACTGTAGTTAAATATGTTAAGCAAACTAAAATATAGTAGAGGTGTTTCGCCCTCCTCCTCCCAAGTCTAGCAACAAGAGTTAGCTTTCCAGCCTTTCTATCAGCTTCAAAATCTGGGAACTCATTAATCCATATAACTAGAGTTATTAGGAATCCAGGTATAAGTGATGGTGGAACTACATTCCTAAAATCTATGCTTAAAGTCTGTACGTAGAAGCTTCCTAACGTTATTAATGGACCGTAAGATAAGCCTATAAAAAACTCTCCAAGCCCTCTATAAGCCCACTTAAATGGAGGCATACAATACAAAGCTCCAGTAAATATTCCTAGAAGCATTAGGACCAATACTGGGAATCCGCATACCACGGTTAAGTATAATCCGATAGTTATGGCAGCCATATAGAATATGAAGCCAGCTCTTAAAACACTTCTAGGATCTAGAAGTCCTAAAGGAAGTATACGGCTACCAGCATTAAAAGGGGTAACGTCATCCTCATCAATAACTAGATCAACCCCACTCCTCCAGTCAAAGTATTCATTAAACGTATAGCATCCAGCCATAGCTAGAGAAACACCGAGAAGAGTTAGGAGGAAAACATATATGTTGAAGACTTTAAAGTAGTGGTACGCTATACATGCCCCTAAAACTGTTGAAGGAATACCTGCAAGAAAAAACTTAACCCTAACAACCTCAATCCATGGCTTAACATAATTAAACATAAACCTAATACTAAGAGGTAAACTTAAAAATTTTTCTAGATTTATCCAGCGCTTTGTAAACTTAAGCTTGCTGATTAACTTCTAGGTAAAGCTTAAGTTTACAAAGTCTTTATCCAGCATCCATAAACCCTCCTAGATTATTTAAATACTACTGGAAGCTAATATTGGTTAAGCAGCATATTCTAAACTAATTGTAGGCGGAGCTGATACGATTTACTTCTAAGCAGTTCTTAGGAGGGATGTAGCTAAATTATGTAGCTTATAAGTCTTGAAATTAATATTTGTGGGTTGATGTTTCTATTTGGCTTAAGAAGAATTTATTAGCTTTATTGTATGATTCCTCTGTCCCTATATCCCACCAGTAACCATTTAAGACATATCCGTAAACAGCTTCCCTTCTATGAAGCCACTCTATAAATCTTCCAGGCTGATCCCTTTCTAAGCCTTCCTCAACATATTCCCTAAGTCTTGAAAGTATTCTTTCAGGAAATATGTAGATACATGTTCCTATAAGGGTTGTTTTCGGCTGCTGCGGCTTCTCCTCAAAATCTATTATTCTACAATTCCTATCAAGGAGAACTGTTGCGTAATGCTTTGCTAGCTCCTTCTCCCCCACATCGTATAGAGCAACTATTGGAGATAATTTCTCCCTATAGAAGCTAATCATCCCCCTAAGATCGGCAGTAAATAGATTATCTCCAGCTATTATTAAGCAGTCACTACGAATACCTGATGTGATCTCAGCTAATGCTGCTATAGCTCCAGGCTTCTCCTCCTCACATCGAGACCTATCAGCAACGATCTTCACACGATAATTTTCATCAGCAAACCTACTAAAGTAGTTTTCAAATCTAAGATTTGTAGAGATGATGATGTGCTCTACCTCACTTAATGAATTCAGCTTATCTAGGATGTATTCGATAATAGGTCTTCCAGCTACGGGTAGGAGGGGCTTCGGCTTATCTCTAGTTAAAGGCCAAAGCCTCTTCGCATATCCCCCCGCTAGAATAATAGCGATCACTCCCACTCACCAATATCATCAACCATAATCACACAATATCTCCTAACAATCCTTAAACTCAGTAACTTACATATAAATTTATCCTCTAACAGATAAAATCAATAGCGATAAGAGGTAATTGATACGATTAAGAACCTATTGAAAGGTTCCTTAAGCCAATTAGCTATCAACATACTTTATGAAGTTTCATAATGAGTTTTAAGTTTCAAAGCTAATTAGGGAAGCTGCTAGTTTAACCATCTCAGCTTCACCATCATCACAATAATCATTAACACTTACTTTAAGAATCTCTAGAAAATATATATACATTAAAAATATTGAAATTAGGGCCCGTGGCGTAGTATGGAAGCGCGTCGGCCTTCGGAGCCGATGGTCGAGGGTTCAAATCCCTCCGGGCCCGTTTCTTTTCAAATCGAATCCCTCAACATTTAAGAAAGTTTAACTCCTCAGGCGTTTGACTGTCAATCACACAATAGCTTAAGTTGCCACGTCCTTGATATGTAAAGAAAAGCTTAAAAGAAATATAGTAATTGAAAAACAGCTAGAGGTATGGTAAAATGAAAGATATGTTCGTAAGCTTTTTAGAAGAGTTGAGAGTTTCAGAGCTTGATGATAGGGGCTATTCTTATGAAAATGGATTTAACGTTTCTGAAGGATTTATTATCGCTTTAAGCATTCTTCAAATTTTTGGAAACCAATAAATTAACGGAAAATATAGAAAAATTAAGCTCTGAAATCAATGAAAGTAATTTCACTGATTATTATACATCAAGTTTATATATTCAATTCGTATAATGATGAGCTATATGCATTCTATAATCGGAGGGTGATATGTTGAGTAAAAGAGTCAAAAGAGTAGGATTATTTATTGGAATAACCCTCATGCTTAGCTGACTCATAATGATCCTATTTCTTGCTCTAGGCGGAAAATGGGGGACGGTTAGTGCATATATAGTAGGAACAGCTTTCATGTTTATGCCTATGATATCCACAATTTTAATTCAGAAAATCATCTACAAGGAGCCGTTAAAGAAGCCTTTAGGAATCTCTTTTAAATTAAACCGATGGTGGCTGGTGGCTTGGTTACTTCCACCGCTTATTGCCTTTGCTACCATAGGAATCAGTTTACTTATTCCTGGGGTAAGTTATTCCCCTGAGATGACAGGATTTTTTGAAAGATTTGAGGGAAAAGTACCGGCGGAGCAGATTGAGCAGATGAAAGCTTGGATGACCGCCCTTCCAATTCATATTTTCTGGATTTCTTTAATCCAAGGTCTATTTGCTGGGATTACTATAAACGCTGTTGCTGGTTTTGGTGAGGAATTGGGTTGGCGAGGTTTTCTCCTGAGAGAGTTTGATTACATGGGGTTCTGGAAATCCTCAGCTATTATTGGAGTTATCTGGGGTATATGGCATGCCCCACTCATTCTTCAAGGACATAATTATCCTCAACATCCAGTGGAAGGCGTATTCATGATGATTATCTTTTGCCTCCTCCTTTCTCCCCTATTCAGTTACATTAGGCTAAAGTCAAAATCTGTTGTTGCTGCTGCAATTCTTCATGGTTCTCTCAATGCCACCGGAGGATTATCTATTATGGTAGTTAAAGGAGGAAGTGATCTAATTATTGGAGTTATGGGGGTAGCAGGGTTCATCGTTATTTTAACAGCGGATCTCCTTATATTTCTTCTTGATCACTCTATTAGGGAAAGACCTGTAAAGGATATTATGGAATAAGTGAAGTTAAAGTTTTGTGGCTTCATATTAAATCGGTATGAATTAAGGAATAATATTGAATTTCCTCCGTTTCTATTATACGTGTAAATTTACGAGATTCGAAATTAAGCCACAAAGCTAAAAAGGTGCTCCAAAACTTTTTCTTATTCTCTGGAAGCGAATACGAACATGAAAAGGACGGTGGAAATAGTGAATGAAATCCAAGTAAAATCGATTTTGAATAAACACAAAAAGAGGGATGAATGGTTTCTGGATGATTATTCTATAAATCCTTTTCTGGCTATTCTTTCAACTGTATTTACTGCTACATAAGAGGTAGCAAATATGGAGAAAATATGATAAGAGCTTTATCAGCGAAAATGAATTGATGAATTCAGCAGGGAGTGATGGGTGGACCAC
>Ga0080004_1120485_pt1 | contig 26355 bp, 25 predicted proteins | sample WasSprMetagenome_FD_69207 | JGI IMG/M metagenome (GOLD analysis project Ga0080004, IMG submission 69207) | Sulfidic aquatic microbial communities from Washburn Spring, Yellowstone National Park, USA - WS (SPADES assembly) (version 2) | ecosystem: Environmental > Aquatic > Thermal springs > Hot...
TTGGAATCCCCTCCACGACTCTGGGCATTTGCACCCGTTATGCTTTGGATGTAAAAGGGAAACAAGAGATCGGGATACGGGCAACCCTTGTTTTGCGCGGTGGGCGGACTTGGTTGAGCTTAGAGGCGGAGTGGCTCGGTCGAGGACCCTGAGGCTTATACTTAAGGACGAGGAGGTCGCTGTGTGGAGGAAAGCAGTTTTTGGGGTGGTAATCCTTAGTTTTGGGGTCCTTGCGGGAACGCCCGTTAAGATCGCTGATCCGGGCCTCGAGACAGCCATCCGAGAGGCCCTCGGAGGTTATGAGGGGCCGCTCTTTTCGGCACTCCTCGCCCTGATCACCCATCTCAACGCCGCGGGCTACGGCATTGAGAATTTGGAAGGCCTTGAGTACTCAAGCAACCTCAAAACTCTAGACCTTTCGAATAACAAAATCCGGGATCTTTCGCCGCTCCAGGAGCTCAAAAACCTTGAGGAACTTTTAATCAATGAGAACTTCGTTCAGGATCTTGGTCCCCTTAGTAAGCTCCAGAACCTCAGACGTCTTGAAGCCTCGTACAACAAAATTGAAGACTTGCAGCCTCTTTCGGCTTTATTGAACCTGGAGAGCTTGTCCCTTATGGCTAATCCCATTCGGGATCTTCGGCCTCTCGCAAAGCTTGTGAACCTCGAAGAGCTGAATCTCGCCCTTACTGATGTATACGATCTCAGCCCTTTGTCTGGGCTATCCAAACTCAAAACGCTCTTAGTATTTGGGGCTAATGTTATCGATCTTGAGCCCCTGTCGAACCTTAAGAATTTGCGTATGCTCATCGCAAAGCTTAACGCTATTTTCGACATTTCGCCGCTTTCCAAACTTACTGAACTTCGATGGCTTGACCTTTCCATGAACCCCATATCCGATATCACCCCGCTTTCAGCTCTAACGAACCTCCAGCATCTTGAACTGCAGTTCTGCGACATCACCGATATAAGTCCGCTGGCTAAGCTGCAAAATTTACGGTACTTGGATCTTTTGGGGAACAGTGTTCGGGATATAAAGCCCCTTCAAAGCTTGAAAAACCTGGAGGTTCTTGACCTTGGGCAAAACCCTGTGAGCAGTTTGGAACCGATTAAGAATTTGACGGAGCTAAGGATCCCTGGGCTTAGACAGTGCGGGATTCGGGATCTTTCCGCTTTGGCTGAGCTGAAAAACCTTCAGAAGCTCGCGGCAGATGGTAACAGGATCAGGGACATCTCCGTATTGGGAAATCTCCCAGGTTTGAAAGGTTTGACCCTTTCCGGAAATGACGTTCGCTCTATTGAACCACTGGCGGGGCTAAAAGAGCTTCAAGAGTTGATTTTGGGTGGAAACCATATCGCGGATATCCGCGCTCTAACGCAGCTCGAGAAACTCTGGTTTTTGGACATCTCCCGGACGAATGTCACGGATTTTCGTCCCCTTTTGGAAATGAAAAGCTTGCGGTTTCTCTTGGTCACTGGGATGATGTTGGACGAAGAGGACAAGAAGGTTCTAGAGGAGCTGGAGGCCCGCGGGGTGCAAGTGCTTAGGTGAAGGGATAACCAGAAGTGGTGGCCTAAGATGGAGCGGGTGACTATAATCCATGTGCTGGCGGCGTAGCCAAGTGGTTAAGGCGAGGGACTGCAAATCCCTTATTCCCCGGTTCGAATCCGGGCGCCGCCTTGTGGGTGGTTAGCTCAGCCCGGTAGAGCACACGCTTGACGTGCGTGGGGTCGCAGGTTCAAGTCCTGCACCACCCATTACAGATACCTCGTCAATCTTGATTCCCTCTGGTTTTCCTTTGTTTCTCTTTTGAGACATCGGTCCCTCCTTTGTCCGCACGCCTGCAGTTTTTCCAAGTAGCCAAGGTAAGTTCTCCCGCAATTTTTCAAAAGGACGAACGTCCCTGGCATTTGTCCCAAGCGGAGCACGGAGGCATAGGCGAAAAACAGTTGAGGGCGGCAAGAAACTCCCCCGTGAACACCCAGTCTGATGGGGAAGGTTCCGGATACCTGAACCGCCAATAGATCCCTTCTTCAGGCCCGGTTGGCTCCGAGCCTCGCAGTGTGGGAGGCTTAAGCGCGGTTCAAAGTTAATCGTCACATTTCATCGCCTTCAAACAAAATTTAAACTCCTTGATTGTGAACATTGGCCCAGGTCCCACGCAATCAAAACGAAAGAAAATCTTCTGGAGTTTAGTTTTTTCATTGGCCAACCATAGGATGATCTCCTTGCGTCGGTATCGGTATAGGTGCTGGCGAGCTCGGGAGAAATAGTCAGCACATGCTCCTGCTGCGAGATCGGGGAGGCTTAGTCCATCCTCGAAGAACCTAAGCTCGTCACCGGTAAGGTTAACAGCGTAGCCAAATTCCACAAGTGGATGGGCAATGTACATATTCATCACTCCCCGATACAACTCGCCGAGATACCGCAAACGTGGGCTATATCCGCCGCTTCCTGCAATGTCATCTTCGTCAGTCTTCCACAAAAACTTCTTTTCAGGCCTTAGCATCAGCGCTGCAAAATAACATAGCATATGAAGGACGCGAAGGGTTTTCTCGGCCACAGTGCTGGTGTACCCGGAAAGACCTAGGGAGGCAAACGTTTCTGCCAGCTCCCGGCCCGTGGCATCAACAAACAAGTGTGGGATTCGTTTATCTACCGCAACCACGATTAGGTAACCTGGAAGCGAGTTTGCAAGATTCAACCACTCCGGAAGCATGGTTTGACGCTTTGTATCGCAGAGGTCTTTGTAACGTATAGTGCGCCTGTCACCGCATCTAGCCATCTTTAAACGTAGAATCTGCTCGTGCCATTGGTGAAGTGCCTTATGCCCAGCGTACAGAAACGCATAAGTTAGGTAGCTACAATGATTGGCGTCACCTCCGTAATCAGACAACGCGATGACGGTAGGATGGTCGTCGAAAGCGGTTGTGCTTTCGAGAGCGCAAACATATCCCCGTCTTTCCATGTATTGGTGTAGTCCTCTCATCCAAGGGATCTCGGCTATTGGCTTCGGCAAAGGGTCTCTCTTGATCATTGTTCGCTTTCAACAATTTGGATTTCCTCTTCGGTCAACCCATAGAGACGGTAGACAATTTGGTCAATGAGGGCATCGGTAAGGCAGAGGCGCTCCTTGATCGGTCGGAGTTTGGCCAAGCTGCGCTCGTAGGCTTCCCGAAGCTCGGCCATGAATTCGTGGGTGAGGGGCCGGCCTACGTGATTTTTGTTCTTTTTCAAAATCTCCCATAGCTCTTCGAACGCAAGCTCTCCTTCACCTTTCTGGTAATCGCCGAGGTAATTTTTGAGCTTGGCCTTTCCTGCAAGAGCATCGATTCCGGTGTTCCCTTCTTCGTCGGGCCGGACCTGGAGCTCGGTATCGAGCCAGGAAAGAAAGGCCTTCATCTCCTGCTGTATCTCCTGGTTCAGACGGATCATCTCCTCGGCCAGGAAAGCGAGGAGGTCATGCACCACGTCGGACTGTTCCCAAGAAGCACCTTCGGGGATCTGCCAGTTTTTGTTCAAAGGGTCCTCGTTGTGCTTGCGGACAAGCTCGGGATCGGGCTTGTGGATTTTCTTAAGGCGCTCCTCCACAAACGTCAACAGGTCAGAAAACAACTCACGAGCTGAATCTGCCAGTTCGGCTCTCTCCAACGCCTCGAAATAGAGCCTCTTTCCTTCTTTCAACAGGCGCGCCCGTTCCGCGGGAGGGGTGACAAATCCAATGGGCGGTATCGGCATTGAGTCAATCTCATAGGCGTTTACGTGATTGGTTGTGCTTGTCAGCCTGAACCGCCATTCAAACAACGTGGAGTTCAAGATTGCAAGGATAGCGAACAGATCGAAGACACGGGGATTCGCTATATAATTGATAGTGTCGGAACAGAACTCTCCAGAGGGTAAGATGCATGCAATGAGTCGGCGCCAATTGTCAATGGCAGCTCCCCGCTGGTAACCGATTCGAACCCAGCGATGGGCAAACGCCCTCGTGTCATCACCGCAAGAGCTAAGGAAATCGTCAACCCGTAGGTATTTAGGTGTGCCCTGTTTGGGCTCTGCATTAAACCTATAGCGATCGATATGTGCACCCCGTAGCACAAGAGGCCCAATTGGCTCGTCGCTAATAAACCTTGCGTGAGTTGTTAAGTTCACTTCACCTTGCTGGGAAGGAGCAAAGAGGCCCAACCGAGCTCCCTTGGAACGGATCGCAAGCTTTATAGCCACGCGGAAGTCCACTTCACGCACACCCGGATAGCACGGTATTGCAAGGTTCTCGGGATCAAGTTCCTCAAGATCTCCTACTGTCAGCACAACGGTAGGCGACGAGCTGAGGATTTCTCTTCCTGGGTGAACACGTACTCGGAAAAGCTGTGGTTGCTGCCGTGACAGCACGTAGACGCAAGTTGATAGCTTCGCATCAGTGAACACCCGTTCCTTCGGGTCGTCTTTCTGGGGAAAGGCTTCAATAACATGAATCCTGGTATTATGAAGCAGCATGTTTCTCAGATTTCGAGCTTGAGTATCACCAAGCAGGGACATTGGCACAATGAAGCCATGGTATCCATTTTTTCGCAACAGGGAAACGGCTAAAGCCACAAACAGCCTATAGAGATTAATCTTTCCCCCCATGGCAGGGGTAAACAAATGTGACGATCTAAAAAAGCTATTCTCCGCGGAGATATCACGCTGCTGTTCTTTCGCAGCGAGCACGTCGTAAGGTGGATTTCCGATCACCGCGTCGAAGCCAGGATTGGGCTTTCGCTGGCCAGTCTCCTCGAAGAATACTTCAGGGAACTCCAGTTCCCAGTGGAAAAAGTGGCGCTCCTCGGCAATTCGTTGGGCATTGGCAAACCAGGACTGAGAACGAACTTCGGCTTCCCAAACAGTGTCCGGCTCGCTCAGCTTAAGCAGCACGTTCTCATAACTCGTCTCGTCTACCTCGTTCCCGAAGTAGGTTGAAACCCACACATTGGCTACTTCTTTGAAAGGCCGGAGGAGAGCGAGGATTCGATCGTAGAGAGCTTCCTTCTCGCGAATATGCTCCACCTTGTCTGAGGGTTTTTGGAGAAGCTTCATTACCTCACCGAGCACAACGGGAAGCCGTTCCTTGAGCTTCCCTTCGAAAAGCCCCACCACGTGCTCTCCTATCTGAGCGGCCTTGTCCTTCTTTCCGCGGGGTGGCAACCTTCCCAAGTCCTTGATCCAGGCCCCAATCAAGGAATTCCCGACCCGTAGGTGGTGATCCAAAAACGAGAGAGGCCGGTCCTTGGCCACGGTATACAGCCATAAGGAAAGCTTGGCAAGCTCAACGGCCAAGGGGTTTACGTCCACCCCGAAAATGCAGCGCTCCACCACTTCCCGCCGGGCCCAGCGGAGCACATCCTCCTCTACCTCTTTTGGGGATTCACCTAGAGCTTCGATGAGGGCGCGAGCGAGGAAGTCCACCGCCTCCACTAGGAAATGACCTGAGCCCATGGCCGGATCAAGCACCTTGATGGACAGGATCTTGTTGATCAGACCGCTTTCTAGCTTTTCGCGCTCGCGTTGGTACACCTCTCGGTCGTAGCCTCGGGCATGCTTGATCTTCTCATCGAGGTCCCGCTTGGCCGCGGCAACTTCTTCCTTCTTCTCTTCCACCAGTGGGCCCAGGGTATGCTGGACAATGTACTCCACGATATAGTTCGGGGTATAGTAGCTGCCCGTCGCCTTGCGCTCTCCTTTGTCAGTCTTCAAGTACACCTCGCCCGCCCGATAAGTGCGCAGAGGGCGGTTGCCCTTAGCCTCCGAGAGGGGGACGAAGATCTCTTTGCTCCCGTCCTTGATCACAGCGAGGTCTTCTGAAGCCACCCGCAGCCGGTGCTCAAGTAGTCCCTCGTAAATAGCCCCCAGATGCTGGATGTCGAGGTCTCGGTAGCTCACCGGGCCACGGCCGGTTCTTCCCGAGGCCTTCGCCCGTGCGAGCTTGTCTATAGCCAACGCTAAGTACTGGTCGCCAATCTTCCACCGCGCGAGGAGCGGGTGCTTTTTTGGATCGAAGAGCCCACCATTGTACGGAGGAACCCCCAAGTGGGCATCGCCTTCATTCACAATCCGAAACAGGTCGCTTAGCGCCATCCAATATCTGTAGGCGGTGGGACTGAACGCGCGACCATTATCCAGGTGTTTAGCAATTTCGCTCGCTATCCGGCGTAGGCTGTAGGAGTCACGGTAAGTGGGGTTTTCCATGGGGAGAAGGCCACGGTCTTCGGCGTAGAGCAAAAACAGAATGCGGTAGATGAGAACGAACGTATTGGTGCGTATGTCCTCCAAATCAACTGCAGAAAGGCCATTTTCTGGGTTTTTAAGAAGGCCTTCGGCGAGGAGTCGCAGCGCCTCGTACACGTTGTCCTTGAGCTCCTCGCCCAACCGGGCGGCATATTCCTGGCTACCCTTGAGGGCTCTGTCGAGGAATCCCGTGGTGAAGGCATCTCTGGAGAAGAAGGCCCAGAAATAGGGGAACGCCTCGGGGGCTTCCTCGAGAATTGTTGCAACGTCTACCTCATAGTAGATGTCGAGCTTGTAGCTCGTATCGCGGTGGTAAAGGCGCCAGTGGCGGCCATTGGTGAGGATACCCCAAAGCCGATCTGTGGCACGGAGGTAAAAGTCAATCTGATATGGCGGATAGTAGTTCGCGAAGCGGTCTCCTGGGCCTTTGAGTTTTGTATCCAACGACCGTGACCATTGCTTGGCATCCCCGATGGCCACTGCTTTTGAGAAGTATTCGCCGCGGCCTTTGTGATGACGCTCAGCATTCTCTAGATCGTCTTTTGACACAAAGAAGCAGAAATCAGGGCGACGTGTCCCCTCGTAAGAAGGCACTGACGGCTGCAGGGTATAAAGGTCCTTCCATCCTAAGATGTCCAGAACTGGCCGGATGAAAAGGCGCTCCGTTTCAGCCTCGTTGGCCTCAGGGAGTCGGGACTTAACTCGCTCGTAGAGTGCTCGAACTTCCTCACATACTTCCTTAGCCTCCCGCGTTGCCCGTTGGAAGAAAAGCTCTTCCTTAATAAGCTCGGCTAGAAAATAGTCAGAAAACAGCGAGCTGTTGTGCACCGCGCCGGGAAAGCCCTCTATAGGGTGATGTGACTTTTTCCCCATCCGCCCTCCTCCGGGGCAAATTTTACCAGCGCCAAACTTATGGACTCCGGTTTCTTGTCAACAATGATCCCTAGGCTACCGATCTCCGTTCGCCTACGCTGGACCTTGCGCTTAAGGTCATCGAGCTCTTTCTCAGCCTGTTCCAGATCGTATTTCTGCAGACGCACGGTTTGCATGATTTGGTGTCGGTCTTCGTCGAACACGACCACATTCCACCTAGTTCCCTCTAACTAGGCGCGGATTTCGTCGGGCTTTGCCAGATCTAGCAAGGTGATAATCCGCGGTTCTTGTTCCCATGATTGGGCTCTGGAGGCGACTTCTCCGCGAGTTGACACAGGTAGACGCCTTCTTGCAGGACGAATTAGCAATTAAAACCACGAGCCTTTTCCCCTGCCATTGAGCATGTAATGGCGCTGGCGCCACAATAAGCACGCGCAGGGCACGCCCTTAGGCTGTGAGCTCCTCCAGAATTATCTCGGCTTCAATGGTCTTTTTGGACCTCGTGTCATCGGCAATCAAGAAGCGATAGGGGAACTGTCGTATGACTCGGTAGACTGCTAACACTTGGTACGATTCAAGGTTGATCCGCGAGCTGGAAAGGCTTACCAGGAACTCATACTCATATAAGCAAGGCAGGCGAATAGCCTCGTCCAAAAGATCGAATTCGATCTCGGGGAAGAGTTCGCCTTGGCGAAGTTGCTCCAAGGGCCCTTTCAGTCGCTCTACAGTTGTTGGAGGACGGTATAGTCCTTGATTCGAGGGGGTCTCGGAAGGAGGTGGTATACCAGCATCGCCCGTTCCCCAGAGGTTGAGCCCGTTGGACTTTGCCTGTTTCCCCGTGGACAAGAACCTTCTCCCCTACTTTTATGGGGCAAACATCCTTAAAACTTTCCTCACCGTTACCGAACCTAGCTATCTTCTCCAACTCTTAACAGGCCATGTTTCAAATCCTCTACTCTGTAACAAATATTGTAATTGGAAAGCTATCATGCTACCTGTTGGACACACTCCATGAGGTACTACTTATGCAGTTGGCTCATTTGACGGACTTACGCTGCAAAGCTTGGGAAACCCCTCTAAAAGGCCTTAACAGGCGTTCCGTCGAACCAAGAGGGGCATAAGAGAGTCCCCTCTTATGGACGCGCCTTGAGAACCCTTTAAAGCGGGGCCGGACTTCGCCCTTGGGCCTCCGATACTGGTCCTCTTGGCCTTGGGTAATTGTCCGGACAGTTCACCCCGATCTACTTTTCCCTCTTACTCCCCTAGTAAAGAAGGCCCTCCGTGAGACCAGGGAGTACTTTCTTTCGCGGAGGAGGCCACAGGAGGACTTTCTTCTCCTCCGACAAGCTGTGGTCACTTGATTTACTACAATTTTGCTCACGTTTATACAAGTTTAGATATAACTCCTAACTCCTAGCGGCCAGAAAAATCTTGACAGCCTACAGCAATGCATTAAATTCCACGTGCTATGAATCCGATCAAGGTTTGGCGTGAAAGTAGAAAACTTTCGAGGGAGAAGCTTGCCCTTCTCCTCGGCATCAACTACTGGACGCTCTTCCGGATTGAGCGGGGGGTGTCCTGTTCGGTTTCGTTAAGGCTAGCCGAACGGCTAAAGGAGCTCGGTTATCCGGGCGACCCTCGCGCGGATTACCAGGCGTGGAGGGAAGAAATGATCAAGGGGCTCAGGGAAAAGATCCTGGTCCCCGAAAAGGAAAAAGGCCGCTGAAAGCGGCCCCAAAGAACGGAGGTGAATATCAATGTCAAGTTTAATGCCTCAAAATTACGAAATCAAGTACCGCCCAAATATAGAGGCCTTAAGGGAAACTTTCGCGGACACCTCACACTGGCCCGTCTTCGGAGAATGGAAACTCAGCTCTCGTGATGGAAAGCCCACGAAAGTTCCCTGTGACCTCACGGGACAGCCCATCTCGATAACGAAACCATGGTTCACCTTCGATGAGGCCGCCAAAACCTACGAAGAGGGCAAGTTCGACGGCATTGGCGTGAAGCTTGGGTGCGGGGACCCTCAGGAAGGGTACCTCTGCGGCATCGACTTGGACTGCAAGGACGGGAAACCCGAAGACCTTCTACTCGATCTGGCCTATCTACGTGAAAACTACAACTTGAATACTTATGCCGAGTATTCCCCCTCCGGTCGTGGCGCGCATCTCCTCTTTTGGGCCAAACTTGACGAGCCCTACGTTAATACGACGATCCGACTCCCCCACGGCACAAGGATGGAGGTCTACGCCTACACGGATGAGAAGCGCTTCGTTACCATCACAGGGGCAAGGATCGAAGAGTTCCCGCGGGATATAAGGGACTGCACAAAAGCCCTTGAGGCATTGAAGAAGGACTTCCCAAAACAACCCCAAATACCCATCATAACCCCAATCTCCGGGATAAAAGGCCGAGTCGAATTCACAAGCCTGCCCTCCAAGTTACAAGAGGAACTCAGGAAACTAGCCAATAAGGACCCGAAATTCAGCTACCTTTTGAACATAGGGTACAAGGAGGGCGATTTTAGGGAAATACCCTCCGAGTCTGAAGCGGACTTCTACTTTTGCCGCACGCTTTTGAAGGGGCTCTTGGGACGAGGGTACACGGAGGAAGAGTTGGCGTACTTCCTGGATTTAGCCTACCGGGCTAGTGCCCTATACCGCGAGAAATGGGACGAACCACGTGGGGAGGGAACTTATGGTTCCCTCACGATCAGCAAAGTTCTCGCCGAGCAGGCTTTTCCGCCCATTCAGACAATGTCGGCTACGGATATCCTGTCCGGCAATTTCGACCCACCACAAGAGCGCATCGAAGGGTTACTCACTCGTGGGATTGCACTCTTCGCGGGCCGGGCAAAGGCCGGGAAGACCCAGTTATGCATGCAGGGAACGATAAGCCTGGCTACCGGGGAGGAGTTCTTGTATCGCAAGGTCTCCCCCTGTGGAGTTCTCTTCCTAGCCCTCGAGGAAAGCCCAGGCAGCGTCCAGGCCCGCCTCCACAACCTTAGCTTGACCCCAGGGGCCCTGATATACCCCATCTACTTCAGCTGGGACCTCCAACCCCTCGGCAGCGGAGGAGAAGACCAGCTCGCTGACTTCCTCCAGAAACACCCCGAAGTCCAAGTCGTGATCATCGACCCCTTCGTCTACGTGTCTCCAAAGACCAACCGAAAAGATTTAAGCTGGTATGAGCAAGATTACCAGAAAATCGAAATCCTGCGCCCCCTCGTGAGGGAAAGAGAAGTCACGATCATCCTCGTCCATCACCTCCGCAAACAGGAGGCCGAAGACCCTCTCCTCACCGTCTCGGGCTCCACGGGCCTCATCGCCGCAGTGGATACCATCTGGATCCTCCAGCCAAAAGGGAACCAGAAGGCCACCCTCACCGTGAGGGGTCGCCACTTAAAATCGGAGGAACTCGCCCTCCAGTTCGATGGGTTGAAATGGACCTACTTGGGCGACGGCCACCTCCTCGACCTACCCTCCACCCTCAAGTTTGTCCTCGATGCCCTTTCAGAATCCGGGGAAGCATCTCTCAAAGACCTCGCCCAAAAAACCGGGTGTTCGGAATCGCAACTCCGCAAGCACCTACAGAAACTCATTGAAATGAGGTATGTCGAACAGGTGGAGCGGGGAATATACCGGTCCTTGCTCCCTAAATTCGGGTCCGAAGACGAAGAAGTGCCTTTTTAAGGCCCTATAACCAAAGAATGGCTTGAAAATCCCCGCGTGGAAAATCCCCTCACGAACAAGCTCCCACGGAGGAACCTCCTCCGTGGTACCACCACCCCACCCCTCTCAACCACCTCCTATATCATAAACCTGGAAAAATGGGGAAAAGTGGACAAATCTCGTCTGGATCTTAATCTCCGGAGGTGGTGTTTTTCCTCCCCGTGGAAAAATGGGGAAAATGCCGTCCAGATCTTGATCACGGGAGGAAAAGTTGCTTGGATATCGGGGAAAAAATCGCTTGGGATCTTAAATGGCCTGTGGGGCCTATCCTATACACGCGAGGGAGAATGGCTTTTTCCGTTTTCCCCCTTTTTTCCCGTTTTTCCTTTTTTCCCTGTTTTTCCATTTTCCGCATATAGGGGTCCCGTGGAGTCAGGCACTAGGCTAACGGGCCTCTTACGGCCCACGAATCTTGACTGGGCTAATCAAGCTTACCACACGCATGATTGGGACTGGCTTTTTCCCGTTTTTCCAGTTTTTCCGCTTTTTCCGTTTTTCCTGTTTTTCCCCTTTTTCCGTATATAGGGCCTGTGGAGGGAAGCCCCCCTCAGGCTTGCCCTCAGACCCACAGTCCCCTCATCCCCCCGTGAGCTAGGTCATTCCTCACACGAGTCCCAATTCACTTATTGCCCATGGACTTAGACTGAACGAACTGGTTTACTCCCCCTCCGTGGGGAAGACCTCATTCCCCTTATGGCCCGTGAAATAGGTTAAAACCTTGGGCTTTCTTCCCAAGGGACCGTTCGCAGAAAAAAGGAGCGGAGAGGTAGGGCAAGCGGTGGAGCCAAACTTCCTCCGGCCACGCGGGGAGGCTCACTTAAGAGGCCTTGCCCCCTCTGCGTGGTCCTTTGACAAGCGAGAAAGGGACCCCCCGCGTGGGAAAAGAGCCCTCCGAATCGTGCCCCCTAGGCGTGCTTTTCTTTCGCCTTTAAGCTCTGTTCCAAGGATCGTCGTCGCTTTCTCTTGCTAACTCCGCCATTACTTCCTCAAAGCTTGGTCCTTTCCCGGCCTCGAACTCTTTTTTCGCCGCGTGGAAGGCTCCGGAGAATTTAGCGATTTCCAAAGCTATTTTAGTGTCCCCTTTTTCGAGGGCTTTTCGGAGGACGTCGATGGCCAGGGGCACGAGTTCTTTCACGGCGGAGAGAGTAGACTCGGAAGAATCGTCTTTACGCACTCTAAGTTCTTCCATCAGTCAGAGTTTTTCACTTTAATAATAAAAGTCAAGCCTTTTGCTTAAAGCTCCGCCGATTGCCTCGGAAGCGTAGGGGCTTTTGCTTTTTCGTCAATCTGGTCTTTTTTCTGTAACAATGCTTCCGACACTTCCCCGTGCAGATGAGACTTGAAGAGAATCACGAACTGGTACTTCCAGTTACGTTGTCAAGTTTTTTAGGGCCTCCACATGCACTTTTGTCCTGCATGGTCGCCTTTCTTCTACACTAGGCTGTTATGGTCTCTCTCTTGAGACACTATCGAAGATTTGTAGGTGTTGGCTAATTTGCCTAGCTCTTTCCGTTACGTTTATCATCCTTTCTGTGGCAAGAAATGGGGCACTGGTAGCCACGCTTGGTACGGAGCCTCAGGTGGTATTTCTTGCGTACCAGCTCCTCGCCCAAAGGAAAGAGACCATTCACCAGGTTCTCGTATTTCACACGCGTTCTCCCAAGCGCGAGGTCAAGGCCGCCGTCGACGCAATCAAAAGCACATGGCCACGATTGGCTCCGCGCTCCCCCTTGGAGCTCATTGCCCTACCTGTAGATGATTTGAACTCTGAAAACGCTTTACGACGGGCTTACAGTTCCATACGGGAAGGAATTTTTCGACTTAAAGAGCAGGGTTTTCATCTGCACCTTTGCATTTCTGGCGGAAGGAAACCCCTAGCGCTCGCGGCCTTCTTAACCGCGCAGTTCCTCTTCGGTCCAGAGGACAAATTTTGGTACCTGTACTCCCCTCCGGATGTAGAAGCGCTGGGTATGTCGTTTTCTTTGAGAGATTCACGGGTCAAGCTTATCGAGCTCCCCGTTCCAATATGGACGGAGCTTCCCCTCTTCCTTGCGGCGGTGAGCCGATACCGGGATCCATGGACGGCAGCGGAGGCGCAACGCACTTTTATTCAGCAAGCGGAACGTTGTCGTTGGGCGGAGTTTTTTCAGCAAAAGCTTACGCCTGCCGAGCGTGGCGTAATTGAGGCCCTGGTCTTGCATGGCGGCTCCAACGCTGAGCTCGCGCGAAAGCTGGGCAAAAGCTCCCGAACGGTGGGACACCAACTGGCCTCGGTCTATCGCAAGTTGCGCTCCGAATTGGGTGAGAGGATCCCCATTGACCGGGCTACCGTGGCCAGCCTTTTCGCCCCCATTCTGCGCACATAGGTCATTTGACCGATGCGGGTTTTGGGGCGAGGGGGGAAGGTTGAAAAAAGGAGGAGGTGAATGAACGAGGAGCTTGGGAAAGTTGCGTTAGCTGGGCTTCTTCATGACATTGGCAAGTTTGGCCAGCGAGCCGGAGAGATGGCCGCGGGGAAAAGGGACCACGCGCGCATCGGAGAAAAATTTGTGAGCACCTTTGTTCCCCAGCCCTGGCAAGGCGTGGTTTCCGCAGCGGTGGCTTGGCATCACGGCGATCCGGAAGGTCGCGGTCACGAGGTATTTCCCGTGCTCGTGGTGCGGGCCGCCGACCGGCTCTCCGCAGGCGAACGAGAGCAAAGGGAAGAGGAGGAGCATGGCCGCCATCCTCCGCAAATGGTCTCCCCTTTCGCGTCCCTGTTTCATGCCCATGGGGAGCCCCCCAAGCCCTGGCTTCCCCTGGAACCCTTGGGCTTGGCGGAGGCAAATCTCCTTCCCAGGGAAAGCCCTTGTTCGGAAAGCGAATGGCGCGCTAAGTACAACCAGCTTTGGCGGGAGTTCTGCGAAAACGCGGAAAAGCTCAAAGCCCTCCACGAAGGAAATGCGAACCTAGAGGCGTACCTTTTGTGTCTCTTGGACCTGCTTTTGCGGTACGGCTGGTGTATTCCTTCCGCATTTTATTACGACGTCCCGGATGTTTCCCTCTATGACCACCTTCGCACCACCGCCGCGATTGCGGTCTGCATTCACGACGCCTTTCAAGGAAAAGAACAAGAGCTCCGCGCCCTTTTGGAGGACCTGAGGGTCAAGTCCTCCGAAGAGTGGCCGGATGCCCCCGAGATCGCTCTGCTTGTGGAGGGCGATATTTCGGGGATTCAAAACTTCATTTACGGTCTTAGGCATCCCCGGGGCGCCGCGGCGGTCCTGCGGGCCCGGAGCTTCTACGTGCAGGTGCTCACCGAAGTCCTCGCCCGATGGATCCTGCGGGAACTTGAGCTCCCGCCTACGAACCTCCTTTACTGCGGGGGTGGGCGATTTCGCCTCCTTTTGCCTGACTCTTCTTATCCCCACTTGGAGCGGCTTCGCATGGAAGCGAACGAGGTTTTGCTGTCTTCCCACGGGGGCGCCCTTTACTTGGCGCTCGCGGGCGTGCCCCTGGTCCCCGCCCATTTTGGGAGGACCGCGGTGCAGAAGGTGGACGGCCAGTACACGGCCAAACGCGGTCTGCGCGCCGCCGAAGAGGAGCTGGGGCGTTGTGTTACGGACCTGAAGGACCGGAGATTCCTGGAGCTCGAGCGGAAAACCCTCGCGGCGTTCTTCCAACCCTTTGGGGAGAACGGCGAGGTTTGCCAGATCTGCGGGGCTCTAGGCCCGGTGGAGGAAGACGAAGAGGGAATCCGGTGGTGTCTCAGCTGCCAAGAATTCCGGGACCTGGGCAAGGAACTGCGCCACGCAAGGTTTCTGCGCTTTTCGTGGTCCGAGCCCAGGGAACTCCCCCCGATTCCCTCCTGGAAAGACGTCTGCCTCCGTTTTGGTTTCGATATCCAGGTGAGCGAAGAGCTAAACCTCCCGGACCCCAGGCTTTCCCTCGTGTATTGGCTCAGCGAAAGCGACGCCTTTTCCGCCCGCGCGTCCCAGGAGGCCGTGGCGAGAAAGTTCCTGGTGAACGTGGTGGCCACGTGGCGAAAGGGCGAGGCTCCTCCTCCAAAGTACGAAAAAGAGGGCGCTCCCGAAGGGGAAATCAAGCACTTCGGAATCCTCGCTGAGCAATCCGAGGGCGCACACTATTTGGGAATCCTCCGCATGGACATGGATAACTTGGGCCGAATCTTTCGCGATGGCTTTGTGCGAAAAGTCGGGAACGAGCTTTTTGACTACGGCACTTTCTCCCGCAAGCACAGCCTAAGCACGCTCCTTTCCGTGTTCTTCGAGGGCTGGGTCGGCGAACGGGCGCGGACGCTTTCTAAGGAGCAGGAAAGGGTCTATGCCGTCTACTCGGGAGGAGACGATCTTTTCTTCGTGGGCTCTTGGGATGCGGTGCTGGCGCTTGCGGAAAAGATCCGCGACGATTTCCGAAAATTTAGTGGGCGTGAAGATTTAGGCATCTCTGGGGCTCTCCTTTTGGTCCACGAAAAATATCCGCTTTACTTGGCAGCTACGGAAACCGGAGAACTTCTGGAGGGCGCCAAAGCCGAGCGGGCAAAAGTGACCGTTTCTTCGCCTGGGGATGGGGGAGGTTTTCCTCGGAAGGACAGCGTCTGGCTTTTGGGCCGGGTGGTTTTCTGGGAGGACTTCCCCACGGTCAAGGAATGGAAGGACCGTCTGGTTCGTGCCGTCAAGGAAGAGGAAGCCGCCCGGAGGGTTCTGTTTGTCCTGCAGGGGGTTTGGGAGGAGTACCAGAAGGAGCGCGAGAAGCGCGGGGAATGGGGGCCTTGGCTTTGGCGCGTCACCTATTGGCTTTCCCGCCAGAGGGAAGCAGCCAAGAAAGCTGGCCGGGATGAGGCCCTCTATCGAGACCTTTTGGAAAAGCTTTCCGGCAAAAATTTCGCCCAGCACGTGGGCACCCTCAGTTTGGCCGCCCGCTGGGCGGAATTGGAGACGAGAAAAACCCAAGGAGGTGAAGGATGATGCGGGGAGGACAAAACGTTTCGGATACCCAGCTCCAGCAAATCCTTGCAGACGTTCCCAAAATCATTAACGACCAAAAAACGGCAGATGTACTGGTCAAACGGGCGGATGAGCTAGGCCAGAGACTTGTCAACGAACGGCTTCGCATGGCGCAAGCGCGTGACATTTTTGATGAGCTCCGTCAAATCGAGAGCGTTTGGCTAAGGGAACCCGAAAGAGCTCTGCGCCGTCTCCATCTTCTCCGCCCCAAGCTTGCTTATCGTAGGGCGCGTGTGCGGGAGTTGGGCACGCTGGCCGATGTGCTCGATAAGGCGGTGGCCGAAGTGGTGAGTGCCCCGAATGCTGTGGAAAAGCATAATCGTTTCCGCCGCCTGATGGAGTTCATGGAGGCCATTGTGGCCTATCACAAGTCCTATGGAGGAGGTGACTGATGGCCAAAAAACTTTGGGTAAGGGGAAGGGTATTTCTCGCCTACGAGCTCCGCGCCCTCACCGGGCTTCATATCGGTGGAAGCGCCGGAGGCATTGCCATCGGTGGGCTCGATAACCCCGTGATTCGCGATCCCCTCACCAACCGCCCCTACGTCCCCGGCTCGTCCTTAAAAGGCAAAATGCGTTCCCTTTTGGAGAAACACTACGGGAAGGAGCCTAATTGGCGTATCGCACGAACCTGGATCCACGTTTGTGAAAGCGGCGAGGACTACAGAAAATGCCAAGTTTGCCAGGTTTTTGGGGTGCCCGCGGAACTCGATTACGGGAACACGCCCACCCGGCTGCTGGTCCGCGATCTCTTCCTAAGCGACGAGTCCGCCAAGCAGCTGGAGGATCTATCCTTGGATCGCCCCTATACGGAGATCAAGACCGAGGTCTCCATTGACCGCATCACCGCCCAGGCCAACCCGCGGCCTGTGGAACGCGTTCCCGCCGGCGCGGTTTTCGGTCCCGGCGAATTTGTCTACACCATTTACGAGGGCGATGGCCTTGCCGACCCCAAAACGGATGTGGAGAGGCTCGCCGTGGTCTTCGAAGCGATGAATCTCCTGGAGCACGACTATTTGGGCGGCATGGGCTCCCGCGGCTCCGGAAAAGTCCGATTCGAAAACATCAGGATTTCTCTCCGCGCCGGTACCGCCTATTTCGAAGCCGAAGTTCCGATTGTTGAGGCAAAAAGTGTTTCCGAACTCATCGCCAAGAAGGAAGAGATCCTCGCCAAAATTCGCGCGGCCCTAGGACTTTAGGGGGTTGCCGTGCGGGTGACTTTGTACCGCCTGGAATTCCCCATGGGGTTTCACATCGCGCCCCATGAGCTTTCTTTGGATGAAACCCTGCCTACGATCCCCGCGGATACGCTCTTTTCCGCGCTGGTCGCGGCCTGGGAGCGCCGGGGCGGCGACCCATCCCTTTGGCTTTCCCCATTTCTCGAAGGAAACCCGCCTTTCCTGCTTTCTTCCGCTTTCCCGAGGACCCAAAACGAGCTCCTCTTTCCCAAACCCCTCCGTTTCCAGCCTACTTTGGAGTGGAAGGAGGTGGAGTTCCTTTCCAAGGAGGACTTTTTCCTCGCCGCCCAGGGAAAGGTTCCCAAGACCGTTCCCGCGATAAAGAAAACCTGGGAGGTAGAGCAGATCCCCAGGGTCACCTTGGACCGGGTTACCCTCCAAAGCAACTTCTTTTACCTTGCGCGCGTGCGCTTTCAGCCCGGTTCGGGCCTTTGGTTTGCGGTGGCTTGGAGGAATCCGACGCTCCCCTGCGGTTCGCTCACCTTCGCGCAAGCCTTGGATCTTGCCCTCGAGGAGCTTTCCCTGGCCGGAATTGGCGGGGATCGCAGCGTGGGCTATGGGCGTTTCGTCGTGAGCCGTGGGGATGAGGAGGACTGGCCGGACCCCAAGCCTCAAGGGTTCGGCGTGCTCCTCTCCCGGCTTTGGCCCCGAGCGGAGGACTGGGAAAACCTATCGAGGAGTTTGGCGTGGCGCTTCGTGGAAGTGGGTGGGTTTTCCTATACCTCGGGTCAGCACGTGCGCCGAAAACGCGTCCGCCTTGTGGTCGAGGGCTCCGTGGTCCCCGCGGAGGTCCGCGGTGGCCTCGCCGACCTCACCCCTTCGGATTTCCACCTCCACCGCATTTGGCGCTACGGCCTTGCTTTCCTCTTCGGTTGGGAGGTGGGAGATGGCCACTAAAAAGCCGTTCGTCTTGGAAATTCGGACCCTCACCTTTTTGCACATCGGTACAGGGAAAGTGCTCCAAGAGAATTTCGACTACGTGGTACGGGATAACCAGACCCTGCGCATTCACGAGGGCCGGTTTGTGGAATGGATCTCTTCCCAAGGCGAGGCATTCGCCCGCATGACCCAAGGCACCCCGCCGGGACAGCTCCTCGGTGCGCACCTCCGGCCCGGCTCGCCCCTCGTGCGCTACGCCCTCTCCGGTGCCCCTCGGGATACCCGCGAAATCCGGGAATGCCTAAAGGACGCGTTCGATCAACCCTACATTCCGGGTTCCTCCGTGAAAGGCGCCCTTCGGACTGTGCTCCTTTGGCAGCGCTGGAAAGCAAAGGGACTCACCCTTTCGCGCGTGCGCCTTCGGGACACCCCCCGATTTGCCGCAAAGGACGTGGAAGGCGAGGAGTTCGGCACAACTCCGCACGAAGATGTGTTTCGTGCTCTTCTCTTGCGCGATTCATCCCCGGTTGAAAGGGAAAAGCTTGTCTTGGCGAATGTGCGCTCCCGCGCGCCGGGCGCGCGGGCAGGAATACCCTTGGCCCTCGAAGCGGTGCCCGCGGGGATCACGTTCACGATGGAAGGGTATTTGGACACCACCGTTTTCCGGCCCTGGGGAGCGTGGACGAAAGAAGGTTTTCTTTCGCCCGAGAAGCTTCGGTGGCTTGCGTGGGAGAATTTGGCCCAAGCGGCCAGGCAAAAAGCGTTGGCCCGTCTGGATAAGGACCGCAACTGGGCTCAATCCATGGGCATTGACCCCGCCTTTTGGAGGGATCTTGAAGGAAAAATTCGCAAGGCCAACGCGGAAAAAACCCTGGAATTTCCCCTCCAGATCGGGTTTGGCACGGGATGGCTTGGGATCACCCTGGGGCCGGCGCTTCTCGCTGACCCTGATTTTCACGTGGTGCACCGGCGCTTCCGCCTTGGGCGGCGGCCGCGAAGCGGGGGCCAAACCCCACCCGAGCGCTTCCCCGCTTCCCGCCGCCTCGTCCGTGTGGATAGCACGGACTTGCCCCTGGGCTGGGTCTGGGTGGTTCCCAAGGAGGTCCCATGAAGGAGAACGTGCGAAAAGTTTTGGCCATCACCGTGGGCGGAGAGCCCAACCCCATTGTGTACGCGTGCAAACGCCACGAACCCGACTTTGTGATCTTCTTTGTGACCACGGAGCCTGACGGCGGTTCCCGTCGTCTTCTTTTGGAAGAGACGGAAAAAGGATCTTCCATCGTCAAGCAGCTCGAATTGAACGGCGATTCGTACGAGATCGTCACTTTGCCCTCTCCCGACGATTTCATGGACTGTTTCCGTCGCATGGATGAGGCGCTTCAGGAGTACGATACAGCTCCCCAGCGGATTGCCGATTACACCGGGGGTACCAAGACCATGTCCGCAAGCCTCGCCTTTGCTGGGGCCTTGCGAGGGTGGGATCTGAGCGTGGTGGCCGGCGTGCGTCGCGATACCGTGAAAGTCTCTAATGGAACGGAAATGACGCGCCTCACCCTCAATTCCTCCTTACGGATCAGGATTTCCTTGGAGCTTGCCCGCGTCCTTTACGAGGAGAAGAACTTCGCGGGCGCTGCCAAGGTTTTAGAGGATCTCACCACCACGGCTCAGCTTCCAACCACCGAGGCAAACAAGTTGAATGAGCTCCTTGCGTTCCTGCGCGCCCTCTCCGCCTGGGATCGCCTCAATTACGAGGAAGCCCTTCCGCTCCTGAGGAGTGTGGGCGGGCTCTGGGAAGAGGGCTGCGGGAGGCTCGCGCGGATCTGGGGAAAGGGAGAGCTGAGTTATTCCGTCGTGGAGGATCTCGTGGGCAATGCCCTCCGTCTCGCTCATCAAAAGCGCTTCGAGGACGCGATCCTCCGGCTCTATCGGGCCTGCGAGCTTTTGGCCCAGCTTCGCCTGCGCAAGGAGTACGGCCTGAATACGGGCGATCTGGACCTCCAAAATCCCAAACTCTCTCAACTTCCCGAGGATCTAGCCCAACTACTTCGGGAGCGCAAGGAGAGGGAGAACCGCGCCTGGGCTGGGCTTTTGGAGTCCTATCGCATCTTGGCGGCCCTGGGTGATCCCCTGGGCAAGGTGTTCTCCGAAAAATGGGGGGAGCGCCTAAAAGACCTCCTTAGGATGCGCAACAGCCTCTTCTTAACCCACGGCCTAAACCCTGTGGCCGAGGCGGAATGGGAAAGGGCCCGCGACCTTGTGCAGGGTTTTTTCGTCGACGCTTTTGCTGCCCTAAACCGAGGATTTTCCCCGGTGAAGTTCCCGGAGGCGAAAGAGATTTTCTCGTCGTGAGCGGGCCTTACGCTGTGGTTTTGCGCTTTCGGGCGAGGGAGCCCTTCCCCGCGCCCGTGTTTGAGGCCGTACACGGCGCATTTCTCGCCATGGTTCGCCGCGCCGATCCGGCCCTGGCCTCCACGTTGCACTCTCCCCAGCATCGCTTTCGGCCCTATACCCTGGCGCTCCTCGGGCCAAGGGAGGGGCTGGAACTTCGCCTTCGCCTAAGCGTTCTGGCTCCGGAACTTTTCCGGGAATTTTGGAAGCGCTGGGAGCGCCGGGGTGGTTTTTCGCTGAGGTTGGGACGCATAGGGCTCTCCCCCGTGGCCCTCGAGACGAGCGGCCCCTGGTGCGGAGAAATCCCCTGGTCCAAGTTCTGGGAACTCCCGCCCGTGCGCCGGGTAACCCTCGCCTTCGCCACGCCCACCACCTTCCGCCAGGGCGATGTGGACTTGCCCCTTCCCCTTCCGAGGCTCCTTTTTTCCGGCCTTTTGGCCAAATGGAACGCCGCCTCGCCCAGACCCTTGGCCTTGGATCCCGAGCTTTTCTCCCGTTTTCTTGCCCTCACCGGAGGTCGCGTGCGCATTCAATCCGTGTGGGATGGCCGCGCCCATATCCGGGGGTTTGTGGGAACTGTGGAGTTCCGGCTCAAAAGGGAGGCTCCCAAGGATTTGGGACAAGCTTTGGCCATTCTCAGCGCCTTTGGCACCTTTGCCGGAGCTGGCCGGCATACCACCCACGGTTTTGGGCTCCTCCGCCTCCTCCATGCGTCCTGATCTTCCCATAAGCCTTGTGGCCGAGTGCGCGTTTTGCCCCAGGGCGGCCTGGCTTTCCCACGCCGCAGGTCAGTTTCAGCCCAACGAGTTCACCGTAGAGGGATCCCTCCTTCACCGCCGCGTCCATCGCTCCTCCGGCCCCGAAGGGAAAGCGAGGCGCTGGCGAAAACTCGCGGTTTGGTCGGAACGCTACGGAATTTACGGCTACGCCGACCTTGTGGAGGAGGTTCCCGGTGGGGTCATCCCCGTGGAATACAAGCGAGGGAAGGCGGTGCCCTCTTGGAGCGACCGCATCCATCTCGCTCTCATCGCCCTTTGCCTGGAGGAGATGCTTCGCGTCCCTGTGGACTTGGGCTACCTCTACTACTTTGGGTCGCGCCGAAGGGTAGAAATCCCCCTCTCCCCAGGCCTGAAGCGCGCTGCCGTAAGCCAAATCCAAGCCACCCGCGAGCTTCTGGCGCAGGGGAAACCACCCCCAGCCCAGCCCGCTTCCAAGTGCCGGGGTTGCGCCCTTTCCCCAGCGTGTTTGGCCTCCTTTCCCCAGGACTTCTCCTGGGAGGAGTGGATCGAATGAGCACGGTTTACGTCCTCGAGGACGGGGCGATTGTCCGCAAAGATGGGGATCAGATCGTGGTGGTAGGTGCGAAATCCGGCCCCATCCTTTCCATGCCCATCGAACAGGTGGAGGAGCTTGTCATTCTCGGAAACGCCACACTGACTGCCCCTTTGGTCCATGAGCTTCTGGGCCGGGGCATTGGTGTTGCCTACTTTTCCCGCTCGGGCGAGTTCCTCGGCCGCCTCGTCCCGGAAATCAGCAAAAATGTCCCCCTCCGCTGGGCTCAGTTCACCGCCGCCTCCGACGAAGGTAAGACCTTGGCCATCGCCAAATCGATGGTGAAGGGGAAGCTCCTCAATCAGCGGGCGATCCTGCAAAGGGAGGCCCGGGAAGGCGTGTCGGGCCTTGCCTCGGCCATCGAGGACCTCAAAGCCCTGGTGGGCCGCGTGGACCGCGTGGAGACGCTTTCGGAGCTCAGGGGTGTGGAGGGGGCGGGTTCGGCCCTGTACTTCCGCGAGTGGCCTAAACTCATCCGCGCGGTGGGGTTCCGTTTTCCAGGCCGGGTCAAGCGGCCTCCCACGGATCCGGTGAATGCCATGCTCTCCTTTGGCTATACCCTTCTCGCAAACGCCGTCTTTGCCGCTTGTCATCTCGTCGGTTTCGATCCCTACGTGGGGTTTCTGCACATGGACCGCTACGGTCGGCCGGCATTGGTCCTGGACCTCATGGAAGAACTGCGCCCGGTGTTCGTGGACTCCCTGGTCCTCGCGCTCATCAACCGGAACATGGTGGATCCGGAGGGGTTTGAGAGCAGCCTAGGTGGAGGTTGTCGCATGAGCCGGCCCACGCTCCGCAAGTTTTTGCAGGCATGGGAGGACAAACGCCGCACGTTTGTGCGCCATCCCGTGTTCCAACAGGAGGTTCCCTACTGGCGCGTGCCGGAGCTCCAGGCGCGCATCCTCGCCCGCGTCCTTCTGGGTGAGGCCGAGGAATACATTCCGTTTTTGATTCGATGAAGACCTACGTGGTGGTGGCCTACGACATCCGCGACGACCGCCGCCGGGATCGGGTGGCCAAAATCCTCGAGGGCTTTGGCCAGCGGGTCCAGTACTCTGTTTTTGAGTGCAGGTTGGACCGCGTACAATATCTGCGCTTGCGCACTAGACTTGAGGAGGTCATCGATCGCGAGGAGGATGTGGTTTCGTTTTACTTTCTCTGCGAGGCGGATGTGCGAAGGATCGAGCGCATGGGGAGCCGGCCGCCGTTCTTTGAGGACGGGGCGGTGTTTGCCGGTTAGGGGTCTTGGAAAAGTGAAGAGCGCGAACCCCGGAAAGGATGGAAACCCTAGGGGGATAGCGGAGCTCTTTTCCCATGGTGGTTTTCGTCCCTTTTCCCTGGCCGAAACTCAAAGTTTTTTGGAAGTTTTGGGCGGGCAAACCTGGGGTTGGCGGAAAGCCGCCGCGGGTTTGCAGCCCAAGCGGTCTGGGGGAACCGGAGTGAAAAACCCCATCCCACCCTGAAAGGGATTGCGACCTTTTCTCCAGGTATAGCTCAGATAACTTCTTTCCCCAGGTGAAAAACCCCATCCCACCCTGAAAGGGATTGCGACAAATGTTACGTCGTCCCGTTTCTCAAGTTGTAATTCTGGTGAAAAACCCCATCCCACCCTGAAAGGGATTGCGACATAACACGGGTGCTAAGCCATCCCCACGTATTCGTGGGGTGAAAAACCCCATCCCACCCTGAAAGGGATTGCGACAAAAAGAGACTGTCTCACCGCAACTGGAGAGAAAGTCCGTGAAAAACCCCATCCCACCCTGAAAGGGATTGCGACTTTGGGCCTTGGTACTCGTGCATTGCCTTTCCCAAGACCCGTGAAAAACCCCATCCCACCCTGAAAGGGATTGCGACTCCAAGCGATCCCGCACCATGTTGACCTCCTTTGGGCCTTGTGAAAAACCCCATCCCACCCTGAAAGGGATTGCGACTTTCTGAAAGCGCAACATCTCCTCCCTCCTTTGCGCCGTGAAAAACCCCATCCCACCCTGAAAGGGATTGCGACGGGAGACGACCCTGTCTACCTCCACTCGGAGGTAGATAGGGGTGAAAAACCCCATCCCACCCTGAAAGGGATTGCGACCCTGGAAAACGCTCCAGGGGAAGGAAAGCTTGAAAGTGTGAAAAACCCCATCCCACCCTGAAAGGGATTGCGACTCGTGCTTCCCCCCGTAGGGCTTTACCAGTATTTCGAGTGAAAAACCCCATCCCACCCTGAAAGGGATTGCGACTTCGATACGGTATGTGCCGGGAGGAATGCTTCGAATCGTGAAAAACCCCATCCCACCCTGAAAGGGATTGCGACGCGCAGGCCGCACCCGGATTCGAACCTCTCCCGTCATCCTGTGAAAAACCCCATCCCACCCTGAAAGGGATTGCGACACTGCAGCGAGGAAGTCTGCGACATCCTCGCTGAAAGTGAAAAACCCCATCCCACCCTGAAAGGGATTGCGACCCAACATGGGCATGGGGACCAAAATTCTGAATACGATGGTGAAAAACCCCATCCCACCCTGAAAGGGATTGCGACGAGCTACGGCGGGAGGGCTTGCGGAAGGTGTAGTCAAGGTGAAAAACCCCATCCCACCCTGAAAGGGATTGCGACACAACACCTTCTTCTGGTTTTTCATCTTTCCCCCCTTTGGTGAAAAACCCCATCCCACCCTGAAAGGGATTGCGACTTTCCTTTTTCATCGTTTCCCCCCTTGCGAGGAAAAGGTGAAAAACCCCATCCCACCCTGAAAGGGATTGCGACAAGAGCCGCGCCTCTTCCTTACTGGAACAAGGGAACACGTGAAAAACCCCATCCCACCCTGAAAGGGATTGCGACAAATATTACGTCGTCCCGTTTCTCAAGTTGTAACTCCGAGTGAAAAACCCCATCCCACCCTGAAAGGGATTGCGACGCGATATCGTCGCTATTTCCACGAAGGGGTATCGCGTGAAAAACCCCATCCCACCCTGAAAGGGATTGCGACCTCCGCTCGCGCGCTTTCTCCGCGCGATCTACCCTGACCGTGAAAAACCCCATCCCACCCTGAAAGGGATTGCGACTACCACCACACAACCGCATATTTTATTTGGTTCTTCTCGTGAAAAACCCCATCCCACCCTGAAAGGGATTGCGACATGAACTTATACCTTTGGAGGATCGCCAACCCCATGCCCGTGAAAAACCCCATCCCACCCTGAAAGGGATTGCGACGGAAGTTGCTCCCGGCCCTGGGGCTTCAGTTTAGATGGTGAAAAACCCCATCCCACCCTGAAAGGGATTGCGACGGCCAGCTGGACTGGCCGGAGTGCCCTCTTACCTCAATCAAGTGAAAAACCCCATCCCACCCTGAAAGGGATTGCGACCAGGGCCAGCCTTTGGCCCTGGCGATGCTTTCGATGATGGCGGTGAAAAACCCCATCCCACCCTGAAAGGGATTGCGACCTAAGAAAAGCTCCGTTATTCGCTTGTTCCAGTAAGTGAAAAACCCCATCCCACCCTGAAAGGGATTGCGACCTAATAAGTTTGCTGAGACTTCTTCTATACCCTATGTAGTGAAAAACCCCATCCCACCCTGAAAGGGATTGCGACCAAGTTTTCCAGCGCCCATTCCCGGAATCCTCTGGCCGAGTGAAAAACCCCATCCCACCCTGAAAGGGATTGCGACGCAACATCGTGCACCTCCCTTCATCAAGTAGGCCACGTGAAAAACCCCATCCCACCCTGAAAGGGATTGCGACGCGATGCAAGGAACAAATCCCAAGTTTTCCAACGCCCATGTGAAAAACCCCATCCCACCCTGAAAGGGATTGCGACTTTCAGGAACCTGAGCGCCATGCCCAACAAGGGCATGGGGGTGAAAAACCCCATCCCACCCTGAAAGGGATTGCGACTTCGCTTTGGCCCACCATGGTACGGTGGGCCTCCTTTCTGGTGAAAAACCCCATCCCACCCTGAAAGGGATTGCGACATAGTAAATGGGGTCGCGGCGCTCATATGGCTGCACGTGAAAAACCCCATCCCACCCTGAAAGGGATTGCGACAAAACCCTACTTACCACCTAAAAAATCTTGAGAGATCAGTGAAAAACCCCATCCCACCCTGAAAGGGATTGCGACTTATATGTGACAATCCAAACCGTTTCCTTAAAATACGACATGTGAAAAACCCCATCCCACCCTGAAAGGGATTGCGACTGGGCTCTACTCCTCGACTTGGACTTGTTTGTATCCCGTGAAAAACCCCATCCCACCCTGAAAGGGATTGCGACGGGAAACTGGATCTCCCGAACTACCTTCACCTTTTGGGTGAAAAACCCCATCCCACCCTGAAAGGGATTGCGACACCCGGTACGTACCCGGGCGGAGGCAGATATCTTTCCCAGTGAAAAACCCCATCCCACCCTGAAAGGGATTGCGACGGCACTAAGTGCCCGGGGCACCCGAACAAAACCAGATCCGTGTGAAAAACCCCATCCCACCCTGAAAGGGATTGCGACAAATTGGGAAACCTTATCTCCTGCGGTATCCTTACTACTAAGTGAAAAACCCCATCCCACCCTGAAAGGGATTGCGACTAGTAGACAGGGTCGCCATGGCGGCGCTCATACGGCTGGTGAAAAAACCCACCCCACCCTTCAACGGCTTGCGACTCAA
>Ga0080004_1122200_pt1 | contig 26338 bp, 27 predicted proteins | sample WasSprMetagenome_FD_69207 | JGI IMG/M metagenome (GOLD analysis project Ga0080004, IMG submission 69207) | Sulfidic aquatic microbial communities from Washburn Spring, Yellowstone National Park, USA - WS (SPADES assembly) (version 2) | ecosystem: Environmental > Aquatic > Thermal springs > Hot...
CCAATAACTTTTAAATCTTCTCCAGGATTTTTTATTATATCTATTTCAGTTTTATATTCTTCAATTTTAATTATTTTCTTTTCTTTTTTCTCTTCAATTTTAGGAATTTCTTTTTCTATATGTTTAGGAGGCGGAATAATTAAAGTTTTTTTATCAATTTTTAAAATTTCTTCAATATGTTTATCCGTAATAAATATTATATCTAGATTATTCTTTTTAATATTTTCAATTGTTTCTTTAATAATTTCTAAAGGATTAGGAGTTTCACTTAATAATTTAAAAGCTTCCTCTGTTAATTGATATCCTAATTCTATTACATAAGCTATAACTTCTTGCATTGAAGATTTTTCCATCATATTTTGCCTCTCTTAATAGAGCAGGCTTAAATCTTAAAGAGCCTGCTTATAGATAATATTTATTAAATATTGTTAAAAACTAATACTTAACCTTTATTTAGTTAAAAATAAAAAATAAATAATTCATTTTTATTGATTTATAAAATATGGAAATATCCAAATGCAACATTGTTACTCATATTTTGCCAATTTCATGAAATTTTCATCTTTTTAATTTTAATCTCATTTTCAAGAAGAAAAGAAAGGGATTCGTCATTCTTAAAAATAGAATATATTTCATCCATAGGAATATTAAGATTTATAGATTTTGTTCGTCCATATCTTCCAAAATTAACTATTTTACATTTAAGAAAACCCATCATATCAAGTTCAGATAATAAACCACTAACTCTTCTAAAAGTTAGGGGCCCTAAACTAAGTTGATTGCAAAGATCTTTGTATACATTATAAACATTTCCTGAAGTAACTATATCGATATTACTTCTTTTAAGAAGTAGTACTGATAACAATACGATTTTTGAATGAATAGGCATTGTAGTTAAAGCTTCAAAAATTCTACCACGTTCAATAATACCCTGAGCTAATCTTACATGTGTTTCTTTGATAATAGGAGAGCCATTCCTTTCAGCAACTTCACCTGCAACTCTTAATAAATCTAAAGCTCTTCTAGCATCACCATGTTCAGCAGCTGCTAAAGCTGCACATAAGCTAATAATTTCTTCTGAAACTACTCCAGGTTTAAAAGCTAAAGGAACACGTTCATTTAAAATATCTTTTAATTCAAGAGCAGTATATGGATGAAAAACAAGTTCTTCTTCACTTAAACTACTTAAAACTCTAGGATCTAATAATTCTTTGAACATTAAATCATTAGAAACGCATACAAGAGAAAGTTGAACATTTGAAGAAATTTCATTTATACGAGTTAATTCATATAAAAGATTATCTCCATAATTTTTAACTAACGCATCAATTTCATCTAAACCAATTACTAAAGATATACCATGATTACAAAGAGTTGTTTTAAAACGATTAAAAACTTCAGCAGTAGCTAAACCTGTAAAAGGAATTTTTAAACCAATAGATTCGCATAAAGAAGCTAAAACTCTATATTCAGTTCCAGTTATTCTGCAATTAACATAAGTGAAATATAAAGGAAGGCCGCGTTTTGAAGCTTCTTCTGAAAAACGATTAAAAACATATTTTAAAACAGCTGTTTTACCAGTTCCAGTTTTTCCATAAATGAATATGTTAGATGGTCTAGAACCCCTAAAAATGGGTAGAAGAGTTTCCCCTAATTTTTTAATATGTTCAGCTCTATGAGGTAGCTTAGAAGGAAGATAATCGGCTCTTAATACTTCACGATTAATAAAAATACTTGGTAATTCAAGTTTTTTAGAAATAAGCTCTTCAAGAGGATCACCTGGACCCCCTAAATTCCATTGAAATAAGTTATTTTCATTTTTATTTTCAATGTTATTTTTCATAAAATAACTAGCCTCGTAAATTTTTGAGGGAAAAAAAATAAAATAAGTTATATCAAAAAAATTATATAAAATAATTAAATATTTTAAAACCGCTTTTTTTCATTTATTTTTTAAGAAAAACCTTTTCCAATGGAAATCAAGGGGTATGGGAGTTTATATTTTCCATTTTTCAAGTAAGTATGTTCTTCACAAAAAGTTTAATTTAGTTAAATTAAATTCTTCAAAAATAATAAAAAAATTGAAATGGAATTAAAAAAACTTTTTTTACATTATTATTCTGTGAAAATTTTCTTATTTCTAATAATTTTAAAAAAGAAAAAATTCCAGTGGAAAAAAAGGGGTAAAAATTAAAAACATATTTTAACTTTTTGTGAAAAATGTGAAATCATCTTCTAAATGAATAGAAATATTAAGAGCTTTTACATCTTCATTAAAATTTTCCATAAAATGATTAAATATAATTTTTAAATGTAAAATAATACTATTTTATGGAAAAATATGTTATATTTACTTAACTGAAAAATCTTTTTTCTTTTCCTATTTACTTAATTTCCAATTTTTCTAGCTTTCCATTATTTTTCTCTCTTTTTTATCTTTTATTTCCTAAAAAAATCCAATAAAAATTCATTTCTCCCAAAAATTTTCTCAAAAATAGTTTTTCACATTTTTAATGATATAACTTAAATATTTTCTAAATTATCTTAATATAACTCTTATGTATTACCTCACATTAGATACACTAAAATTTTTATAATTAAGAAAAAATCATGCTGAAATTGTCCAAGAAAAAAATACGTTTTGAATTAATAGATGAAAATGGAGATAAACTCACCTTAATATTCGAAGGTAAGGTAAATAGGGAAAAAATTTTACAATTAGCTGATTTTATAGAATTATATGGTGGTAATATAGAAGAAAATATTTTTTCTCAGGAAGAAAATAAAATTGATCGTTTAATAAAAGTGATAGAAAAATACTTTCCATTTGGATATTTCTCTTCAAAAGAATTATATGAAGCTTATTTATTGGAATATCGTCAACCCTTACCATTAAGCACAATCTCGACATATCTTTCCCGCCTTTCCAATAAGGGTATTTTGCAAAGAATTGGCCAAGGTACGCATCTTAAATATAGAATTAATAGACGATCTATACTTAATTCTATAGAAGAAAAAGAAGAAAAAAAATGAATAAAAAAGAATATAAAAATGAATTTTTTATAGGAAATAAGTATTTTTCTTTACTTCATTCTAATCCTGTAAAACTTAAAAAAATATTTTTTTAAGAAAAATTTACACCGAGATTTTCAAGTTCTTTTTTAACTTTTTCATAAATCTCAAACCATTCTTTTATTGGCCTCATTGTTTTAATATCATAACATTCATCAAAAGTTTTACCTAAAGGTGGATCTTTAAATTTATCTTCATATTTTTTCACTAATTCCTTTGCAAGTTCATTAGCATCTCCTCTTTTCATTCCAGTAAAAGCTCTTCCTGCTTCAGCATAGAATTTTGATTCAAGACCTGTATATTTATCTACTTCTTTTGCACTTCTTCCAACTATTCCAGGTCCTAAATGCACACCTGATACTACTGAAAGTGCAACTGCAGCTCCTTCATAAAGAATCATTTCTGTGCATGGACCAGCTGAAGCATAACACTCACTATGAGTAATTATTTTAGTATTTCTTGCAATTGCTTGTCCAGCTACATTATGACACCAAATACTTAATCTATTACTTTTATTATTATAATGTATATGTTGACAATTTAATTCTTGAAAACTTGCTTGATTTATAATAAGATTTGCTAAATGATGAGCTACCGCAGAAACAGCTGTTTCTTCAGCTCCTCTTGTAAAACCACCTATTAATTGATCAGAATAAGCAAAAATTGGTCTTCCAGATTCAAGATAAAACTTTACTTTACTTAATATATTGAATGAAATTTTCATAGGATAAATTATACAAGCTAGTCCAGCATCTGTAGAGCGAAAACCATAATTTGGATTAAAGCTAGCAATATCAGCAGCAACCCATTCAAAACTACTACCAATTAAGCATAATCCAGGACGGCCTGCTCTAGAAGCTGCTTCTCTCATCCAGCGTGCCTCGAGTTGAGCAGCATGAATTTCTATTGGAGAATGACTAATTATTGGCTTACCATCTATTTCAGTAAGTGATCCAGCACATAATATATCTATTTCAGGTTCTATAGCAATGCTTGTAAGAATATTCAAATAATTTTTTGAACTACAAACTCCACCAGCAAGAGCACCTATTGTGATCGGAGGCTTTTTATCTTCAATACTTCTAATGCTTATTTCTCGTACTTCTCTTCCTGAACCTACAATTATTTTTTCAGGTAAAGATTTTAAAGCTTCTTTTATATCTTCTTCATATATTTTTATTATTCTTCCAGTATCATTACAATAAACTCCTAAATCAATTATTAAATTATAGGCAGCTTTAAATATGCTATCCGCTAAATCATTATCAGAAGGTATAAGAATTTCTGGATCACGTTTTATATCATATTCTTTAACTAATTCCTTTAACTTTGTTGGGAGTATCTTAGCTTCAAACTCACTTTCTTTTACGAAAGGGCCATTTCTCGCTCTTTCAATAATTTCAAATAATTTATAATTCCCTAAAGCCATATTATTTTAACCTCTTATTTTTTAAGAGTTCTTTAATTTTCAAAACACCATCATTCGCAGTTTTACCATAAGCATCCGCTCCTATTTTTTTAGCCCATTCTTCAGTAACTGGAGCCCCGCCAACTATAACTATATATTTATCTCTTAAATTCATATCTTTAAGAATTTTTATTATTTCTTCTTGCTTTATCATTGTGGATGAAAGTAAAGCTGATATTGCAATAACATCTGCATTAACTTCTTCAGCTTTTTCGATAAACTTAATCGATGGGACATCTTTCCCTAAATCATAAACTTTAAATCCATTTGCTTTCAATAAAGCAATCACTATATTCTTTCCAATATCATGTATATCTCCTTCAACTGTTCCAATAACTACTACTCCTTTATCTTTTTCTGAATACTCTTTAAAAGATAATTTTTCTTCTAATATTGCTATAGCTCTACTCATTGCTTCTGCAGCTTGTATCATATCTGGTAAAAATAATTCTAATTTTTCAAATTTATCTCCAACTTCTCTTATTCCTTTAGATAAACCTTCTTCGATTGCTTCAAGTGGATCTAATCCTATACTTATAGCTTCTCTTGCAGCAGCTTCAGCAGCTTCTATATCTCCATTTATAACTGAAACTCTTAATTTTTCTAAAACTTTTTCTTTCATAATTTATCACTCATTTTCAAATTCTATATTATTAATCATTTCTTCTAAAGTTATAATGTCTTCTTTAAAACCATAATTTTTTAACATTTTTGCAAATTCAGTTATTTGTGGTGGTTTTAGAAATGCTTGTTCAAGAATTTTTTCTGAAGTAAAAGCTTCTTTAACATTTCCATCAAAAATTATTCTTCCATTTGACATTATTATAACTCTATCACAATGTTCAGCAACTATTCTCATATTGTGGGTAATGACTATAATTGTGCGTCCATCTTCTCTATTTAATTTATCAAGTATATTCATTATTTCTTTTGATCCTTTCCAATCTTGCCCAGTAGTTGGTTCATCTACAATGATAATTTCTGGATTTAATGAAAGGACAGAAGCTATAGCTAATTTACGTCTTTGTCCTTTCCCAAGAAAGAAAGGATGTTCTTCAGCATATTTTAACAAATCCATAGATTCTAAAATTTTTAAAGTCTTCTCTTTAGCAATTTCTTCATTAATTTTTAATTGTTTAAAATTAAACATTACTTCATCAAAAACGGTTTGACAAAAAAGTTGATGGTCTGGATTTTGAAAAACATATCCTACATAATTAATAAGTTCTCTAACTTTAGGACTGCTTACATCTATTCCTTTAACAATTACTTTCCCACGAGTAGGTTTAAGAAGACCATTAAAATGTTTAACAAGTGTTGTTTTACCTGAACCATTTTGTCCAACTATTGCTAAATATTCCCCTTTTTTTATATTAAGATTTATGTCTTTTAAAGCAACAGTCCCATCTGGATATTGATAATATAAATTTTCAACAATTATTATAGACTCATTTTTATTTAATAAATTTTTATCTTTTTTATAAGATTTATATGAATGAAAATTTTTTATTTTTATAAGATTTTTAGAATAAATTTTTTCAAATTCTTCATAAGCATCATTAAGCGTTATTGGAATTTTTCCATTCCATATTCCTTTCTTCTTTAAAATATAAAAAAATTCAGCAATTTGTGGAACATTCCTGCTTATTTCTGAAATTTTTTCGATTTCTTCAAAAAATTCATCTTTAGGTAGGTCTAAGATTATGTTTCCATCATGCATTAATATGAATCTATCAGCATATGGTGCTACTTCCTCTAAATTATGCTCTATCATAACAATTGTTGCTTCTCTCTCTTCTCTTATTCTTGAAATAACTGAATATACTTCATGTCTTCCAATAGGATCCAAATCACTTGTTGGCTCATCAAAAATGAGAATTTTTGGCTCAATAACTAATATTGATGCAATAGCAACTCTTTGTTTTTGTCCTCCTGAAAGTTCTATTGGAGACTTATCTATACTATCTTCCATTCTTATTAATTTTAATACCCATTCAAGTCTCTTCTTCATTTCATTTCTTGGTATGCCAAAATTTTCCATTCCAAAAGCTATTTCATTTTTTACACTCATAGAAATAAATTGAGTTTCAGGGTCTTGAAAAACCATTCCAATATCTTTTACAAATTCATATATATCATGCTCTAGAGTGCTTTTACCAAATATTTTTACATTACCTTTTAAAATGCCATTAATTCTTTGAGGTATTAATCCATTCATACATAAACAAAGAGTAGTTTTTCCAGCTCCGGAAGGTCCAGTAATTACTACAAATTCTCCATCCTTTATCTTTAAATTAATTTCTTTAAGAGCCCAATTCTTCGATCCTGCATATTGCCAACTAAAGTTATTAAACTCGATGGCATTCATTTAGATTACCATATGAATATTTTTTAAATATTTCATTGGGAACTACTTAATATTTTTTTTCCATGTTTATGTAATTTTAACATAATAATGAAAATATTAATTTTATAAAAATTTTTATAATGAAAACAAAAAGCTTTTTATATATTAAACTAAGAGTATATCTAAAAGTATTGGTGGATAATATGGAAGAAACTAAAGAATTTAAAATTAAGAAAAGAGTAACTCCATTACACATAGTACTAACAGCTATCATGGCAGGGGTTTTAGGAATTTTAATACTTTATGCAGCTATTACAACAACAATAGTTCCTGGTGTTGCTGCTTTATATCCAGCAACAGCATTTGAAGTTGTATTTGGAATATGGTTTGGTGTATGGGGTGGAATTGCAGCATATATTGGACTTATTATTGCTGGAAGTTATGCTGGTTGGTTTCCATTACCTCTTGGAATAGTTTTAGCCGTTAGTGATTTCTTAGCAGCTTTTATTCCAGCAGCTTTCTTTAGGATTTTTAAAGCAAATCCTGAATTAAAAAATCTAAAAGATTGGATAGTTTATATAATTGCTGGGATATTTCTTTCAAGCATTCCAGGGTCGCTCTATTACAATTTAATTAATTTATATATAGGCTGGATTCCTAGCTGGGAAGCTTTTTGGCTTGGAGTAATAAGTTGGAACCTTGGAAATTACATTGTAGTAGCAGTGATTGGCACTCCAATTTTGAAAATCGTAACTCCTTTTGTTAAAAGAACAGGACTTTATGTAGAAAAATGGTTTGCATAGAAAAATCATGGTAACAAAAAAATCTTTCCTTTTTTATCTACCTGAAAACTCCCCATTTCTTTCTATTAATGCCATTTCTAAACTTTTGATATTATTTACTGTTAGTTTTCTAGCTTTATCAATTCTCGATTTTAAAATTAACTTCATTATATTTTTAATAACTGTATTACTCCTTTTTATAGCTAAAGTTCCTTTAAAAAATTTGAAACTATGGTTATATGGTTTTGCTTTTATGCTTATTTTCCTTACAACAATGTATACTCTTTTAAGCAAAATTCCTGGAGAGCATGTTTACATTATTTTTCCATGGGGAACTTTTATAACAGAAAACACTTTTCCAAGAGCTTTATCTATTGCTTTTAGGATATGGTCAATGATTTTTGCAGCTCTTATATTTTTATCAACTACTAGTGATATGGATATAATATTAGCATTAAGAGAATTGAAGTTTCCTTATACTTTTTGTTTTCTTGTATCATTATCTTTACGTGCAATTTCAATGTTTAGTGAAGATTGGAAATCTATCCTTGATGCATATTGGTCTCGAGGAATAGATATAAATAAAGGGAACATAATTAAAAGATTAAGAAATTATGTATCGATAACTATACCATTAATAATAATAACATTAAATAAAATAAAAGAAGTTGATTATGCTGCAGAATCAAGAGGTTTTAAAATTGGAATAAAAAATCGTACAACATTAGAAACAATTAAATGGAGCATTGGGGATTATATAATAATCTTTTTCTCAATCATAATATTTGTTAGTGCTTTAATAATTTTTATTTTTAAATAAAAATATAAATTATACTACGTATAAAAAATTTATGATGTGTGCTTTATGGGATTTAAAACTTAGAGAGAAAGTGCTTAAAGAAGGTAAGATTAAAGATGATTTTAAAGAGAAATCACAATATTGGAATTGGAGAATAGATAATTATGCTGGTTTTTCATTATCTAATAGTATACTTCAAATGTATATGGGTCCTACAGAAGCTCTTTATTATTCAAATGCTGAAATTTCCGATGGTCTTTTTGATGATTTATTATGGAGTTTTAAGAATTTTGAAGCAAAAATTAGACTTAAGGGAGATCATTATGGTAGTGCAGGATGGGTTTTTGGAATCATAGCATGATTCTAGACAAAAGTATGCCTATTTGGTTTATTTATCTTAAATCTCGAGGTACATATCCATTTCAAGGATTTTTTGCGCAGGTTGGAACAACATTTCAACCTATAAAAATTTTTAAAAAGAATTATCAATTTACAATGGCATATTTATTATCTAAACTTTCTAGGAAATTATCAAAAGTAAAAATTATTTCAAAGTACCCCTCTATGCAAGATATAAATCTTGAAGAGTGGCATTTGTATAAAATAGAATGGAAAAAATTATTAATTTTTATATTGATGGAAAAGAAGTTGCAAGTATACCTTTTGAAACAATTGAAACAAAAGCTAGAGCAGATGTATGGATAGATAATGCAGTGTTTAAAATAGAGAAAGGAGATCCAGGTAAGGTATATAGGCATGCAACTCAAGAAAATAGAAATAGAGCTTTTTTAGAAATCGAATATATTGAAATCTTTTAAAATTATTAATTTTTATCATAACTAATAAAAAATGTTTTTCTAAAAAATATTATAGAAAATTTACTTTTAATTTATATTTTACATAAAACTTTAAAAGTAAATTTGTTTATATTATAAATTAGGTGAAAGTATTGGTAAGAGTTAAAAAAGTTGGAGAAATTTATGAATGTAAAGTTTGTGGTAATGTTGTTGAAGTTAAAAAAGTTGGTGGTGGAGAATTAGTTTGTTGTGGTCAAGTAATGACATTGATTAAATAAGTTTATCATGGTCCTATATATCCATATTCAGTTTGACAAATTACATTTTTAAGTCCAATTCCTTTTAAAATTTCCCAAATTTTAGCCATTTCTTCATAACTTGGTTTTAAAATATTTCTTCTTCTAAATTCTGGTCTATAATCTAAAACACAAACTTGTACTTCTGAATCGATTTTATAAATTCTTTCCCCGATTTTAATAATTTCTTCTAATGATATTAAATCTTTATTGTACGGAATTCCTACTCCAATGAAAATTTTATCTTTATAATTATCAATAATATATTTGAAAGCATTCCAAGCTGTTTTTAAGTATTTTTCTGCTAATTCTTTATCTTCTATTCCTGTTATTTTCATGAAAGTTTCTATACGCATTCCTTTAAGGTCTGGCCCTATATCTGTCATTCCAGCTTCTACAAGTTCATCGATATAATCTTTAGTAAGTATCGATGCATTTGTATCTATATGAAATCTTGCTTTTAAATCAGGATTAAGTCTTTTTAATTCTTTAATATATTGTATTAGCCATTCCCTATTTAAAGTGCATTCTCCTCCTGATATTGCCATTCTATCTACTCTATATCTTTTTCTTGTGTCCGTCATTAATAAAGCAGCTTCTTTTGGTGTTAATGCAATATCTTTTCCACAATAAGTTGTAGTCCAATTTTGACATTGTGGACAGCGAAAATTACATCCACAAGCAAAAGCAGCAGCTTCTATATATCTATATTTTCTTTTAAGCCACCATGGTGTTCCTACCCCTCCAACAGGATGCCCCATCCATCCATGAACAATTCTCTTGGGAATATAATCTTTAGGTAACTCTGTTCTTATTTCCATTCCATTTTTAACTCCAGTAATGCAACTTGGTCTCATTTCCCCATTAACATCTACTGCACAACTATAACAACCTCCAACTTCACAAGGTGCAAATAAATCTCCTTCTCCTGGATATTTACTAATTTTATAACCAATAAATTCAAGAGCTTTTTTAATTGTTATTCTTTCTGGAATTGAAAAACTTTCTCCATTAACTTTTATTTTAACATATCTTTCTTTCTTCTCTTCTTTCATTCTAATAGCTTCATTTGGGCATGCAATATAACAAGCCTTACAACCTATGCATTCCTTTTCATAACCAATATGTCTACTTGAACATGCTACTATTTCTTTGCACCATCCACATTGTTTACATTTGCTTAAATCTTTTTCAGCAATATAAAACATATCTTCTAACTTTTTAATAAGAAAAGTGATTAAAAAATTTTATAAAGATAATATAATATTTTTTATATAGGAGGTTGAGCAATTTGCCATATTATTATGAATACGAATTAATTCAAAGTGCTTTCATTTTAGTTAAAGATTTGTTTAAATTAAAAAAGGGGGAAGAATTTGTAATAACAGCTGATACAGAATCTGATTCAAAAGTTGTTGATAGTGTGGCTAGTGCTGCATTTTTAATAGGTGCAAAACCAATCGTTATTTGGATTCCGTCTCCTCTTGGTGTAGGTAAAGAAGCAGATTTAATGATCCCTTTAAAAACGCTTACTTCTTTATTTAAAGAAGCAGATGCATGGGTTGAATTTAATAATAAATGGCTATTATATTCTACACCATGGGAAATTGCTTTAAAAGAGAATAGGAAATTAAGACATATGTGCTTAGTTGGAATGAATACTGATATGATGGTTAGATGCATTGGTAGAGTTAACTACGAATTGCTTAATAAATTTCAAGCTAAAGTAGTAGAGTTAACAAAAAAAGCAGAAAATATGCATGTCACTACCCCAGCTGGAACAGATATCTTCTTTAAAAATGATTCAAATTTACCAATAACATATGAATCTGGATATGCTGACACTCCAGGCTCGCATTTTATGATTGGGCAAATTGGTTGGGCTCCTATATATGAATCAATAGAAGGTTTGATAGTCTTTGATGGATCATTATCACCACCAATAGGTTTATTAAGAAATCCTATAAAATTATATGTAAAAAAAGGCAAAATTGAAAGAATTGAAGGAGGGATGGAAGCGACAATTTTTGAGTCATGGCTTAGAAGCCTTAACGATGAAAATATGTTTTTATTAGCACATGTATGCTATGGTTTTCATCCAAATGCTATACTATCTGGGAACATCTTAGAAGATGAAAGAGTTTGGGGATGTATAGAATGGGGTATAGGTAGCGTAGATCCAGGAACTCTGCCACCAAATGGTAGGCAAGCTAAATCTCATTGTGATGGAATATGTTTAAACGCATCAGTATGGCTTGATGATATACAATTGCTTGATAAAGGTAAAGTAATACATCCAGAACTTATAGAATTAGCTAAAATGCTTGGAAAAGCTTAATTTTAATTTCAGAAAATTGAAGCTATCGCATCAATAATAATTATTAAGAAAAAGAGAAGTAAACCTACTACTAATATTCTTAAATCAAATTTATTTATTGTAAGCATACCTTTTTCATATATTAATTTTCTTTTAAACAATGATAAAGCTCCTATGCATATAAACATCCCTGCTTCTAGTAACATTAATAATTTAAACATTTTAATAAAATGAAATTGAAATATTATATAAATAAATAATGTTATTAATAAATCTAACAAAATTGAATATATTATTAGTTTTAATATTTGAATTAAATGAGTATTTTTATTTTTAAATTTATTTATATAGTAAGTAAACAAGATTTATGTTTCAGAAATTAATTTTTCAATTGGCACATAATCTATATCAAAACCAAAATGTCTTGGACCAAATAATTCTAAACCTTTTTTTGTTCTCCAAATCTCTGGAGATTTTACAGCAATGGCATGAACTTTCATCCCTTCTTTTAAATCGCTATTTGTTACAACAGTCCCATCATCTAAAATAAAACTCATTAAATCTGGGGGCATAACTATTGGCTTATTATCCCTCCATACCATTATATGCTCATTTTTTATCCAACTTTTTAAATTATGATTTTTCCATTTATTAATACCTTCAAGGAAAACTTCACCATATAAGAATCCACCTTCATCTTTCCAATCATATTTTTTAATAACACCCTCAAAAATTTCCCATCCATTTGTAGCTTTAATTATATCTCCAATTAAAGCCTTCTTTTTCTCTTTAGATTCTTTTATTATTTTTCCTACTTCAATACATTTTGAAATAGTACCTTTAATTATAGCTTTTCTTCCATTTTCTTTATTTAATGGGGTATCAACTACCACAACAAATCTTCCAGCAAGAACTGATAAATATCTAGCTATAGATTCATAATCATCTATATCAGCATATTTCTCTACCATTACAATATTGCCAGTTTCTGTAACAAGTATAGAAGGATACATAGGTATTTCAAATATATGAACAGTACATTGATGCAATTCTGGCGCGGCTCTTCCTAGTAAATCACCATCTATAATTGGTATGCCTATTTCCGTAGCTATGCTAATAGCAACAGCAGTATTGCTTCCTCCAAGTTCAGAAGCTACTATGGCTCCAACTTTTTTACCTAAAACATTTTCCATTTTCTTAATTGCTAAACCTATAGGATTTTCTATTTTTATAGCTTTTCTAGTTTTTGCTGTTGGAGCTATAGTTCCTACATAATAAGGACAAACAATTATTTCTTCCTCTGATAATTCTTCGATATCTATTACGTCTATCTTCTTTTTCATTTTAAAACTTTTAAGTAAAAGATTTAAACCTCTTACCGGATCTCCCCCGCCTCCAGTACCAAAAAATGTAGCACCATAAACCAATGCTTCAATTTCTTCAAAAGAAGTTAACGAATACATGTTTTAATTTTTATTTTTATCTTATTTAAACTTTACTATAATTATAATTAGATTTATAAAATAGGTTAACTCTTTTTTTAAAAAATATTTTCTTAATTTTCTTGAATAATATATTTAATATGGTAACGTTTTAAGCTTTTATATAAAATGAGAAAGAAATGAAGTTTTTTCTAAAAATATAAACTTTATTTTAAGAAAATAAATTAAAATTTTATTTAAAATAAACTTTATAAATCAGAAATTATTTAAATAAAAGACATGAAAAGGGCTATTACAAAAATACAAATAGCAATAATCGTCGCCATTATTGCAATTTTAGCAATAATAGGAATCGTTGCATTTACTTATTTTTATAAACCAACTCAACCTACTACAATTGCTACAACTACTCCAAAAACAATAGTTACTACAACTCCATTAGAGAAAATTGCAGTTCAATGTATGATTTCTGATGTAGTAATATTTGCTGATCCTAGTGAATCTTTCTCTAATGAAATAGTGGTATTAAATAATGTGTATGAAAAATTAGTTCATTATATTACAGCTGAAGATAAATTTGTTCCTCAATTAGCAACTGATTGGAGCGTATCAGAAGATGGATTAACATGGACATTTACATTAAGAAAAGGAGTTAAATTCCATACTGGAAATAAGTTTGATGCTAATGCTGTTAAATATTCTTTAGAAAGAACTAAAAATTTAGGAGCTGGCCCAGCTTTTCTATTAACTCCAATAAAAGAAATTAAAGTAATAGAAGAATATAAAGTGCAAATAATATTAGAACATCCGGCACCATTACTTTCAATACTTGCATCACCTTACGGTGCATTTATAATGGATCCAAAAGTTACTGAGGAGAAAGGGAAGGATTGGTTTTATGAAGGTAATGATGCTGGTACTGGTCCTTATAAATGGGTTGAATGGAATAAAGCAGAAAATTATGTAGTTCTAGAGAAGTTTGATGAATATTGGGGAGGTTGGAATAAACCTCACTTCACTAAAATTATAATAAAAGGTATAGAAGATCCAACAACTCGTAGATATAAATTAGAAGCTGGGGAAGTAGATATTGTTGAAGCATTGCCATATGAGCACATAGAAGCTCTTAAAAATAATCCTAATATTAAAATCTCAGTAACACATTCTTTCCAAAATTTGTTCTTTTTCTTTAATACTGAAAGGTATCCATTAAATATAACGAAAGTTAGACAAGCATTATCATATGCATTTCCATATGAAGAAGTTATAAGAACAGTATTACATGGATACGGAGTCCAAGCAAAAGGAGCTATACCGCATGGAATGTGGGCTTTTGATGATAGGTTGTTTCAATATAAATACGATATAGCAAAGGCTAAAGAGCTTTTAACAGAAGCCGGTTTTCCAAATGGATTTGATAGAACTTTAGAGCTTACTTATCTTGCAGGAAATGAGGATGAAAGAAGAGCTGCAGAATTGTATAAAGCAGAATTAGCAAAACTTGGAATAGATTTAGTAATTAGAAGTATGCCATGGGATGAACAATGGGCAAAAGCTAAGGGGCCAGCAGAGCAACGTCAAGATATATTTGTTATGTATTGGTGGCCTGATGTTTGTGGCGATCCTTATACTTACCTTGTAAATCAGTTCCACTCTGAAGAAGTACCATACTTTGGTATGGCATATTGGAAGAATTCTACATTTGACTCTCTTATAGATGAAGCATGGTCTACTAGCGGATTGGATAAAGCAAAAGCTAAAGAATTATATTTCAAAGCTCAACAAATACTTGTGCATGAAGCTCCAGCAATATTTGTATACGTCCAAGATTACGTTAGAGCTATGAGATCAGATTTAATGGGTTACATCGATGATCCATCTTATCCACATATCGTATTTTGGTATAATTGCTATAAGAAAGAATAAGGAATACGTTAAAATTCCCCTCATATTTTTTATAGAGGGTGATAGTTATTTCAACTTTTCGTTACTATATACTTAGAAGATTAATTTTAAGTTTCATAGTACTATTTGGAATAACAATAATAACATTTACTTTAACTCGTGTAATACCTACGGACCCAGCTGCTTTATGGGTTGGTCCACATGCAAGAAAAGAACAAGTAGAACTTGCTAGAGAAACATTGGGTTTAAATAAACCTCTATATATTCAATACTTCATTTATATGAACGATCTTTTACATGGTAATTTAGGTATATCGATTAGAACGCATAGGCCTGTGATCGAAGATATGCTTACTTTTCTTCCAGCATCTTTAGAACTTATAATTAGTGGAATGATGTTAGGAATAATTTTTGGGATACCATTAGGGGTATTCTCTGCTCTTAAAAAAGATAGTCACATAGATCACTTTAATAGAATAGCGTCTATTGGCTTTGCTTCTATGCCAAGCTTCTGGCTAGGTATGATTCTTCAATTAATATTCTTTAAACATTTAGGTATTCTTCCTGCTGGTGGTAGAATAAGTCCTAATGTAGCAATTTTTTCACCTATTAATAGAATAACTGGTTTTTATACAATAGATTGTTTATTAAGTGGAAATTGGACTGCACTATTTGATGTTCTTTCTCATATGCTTTTACCAGCTCTTACTTTAGCAGCTTATCCAATGGCTTTAGCAACAAGAATGATAAGAGCAACTATGATAGAAACTCTTGAAGAAGATTATATTAGAACTGCTAGAGCATTTGGGATTCCAGATAGAATAATAAATTATTTTTATGCATTAAAAAATGCAATACCTCCATTTATAACAATTCTGGCTCTTAGTTTTGCATATTCTCTCACGGAAACTTTCTTAATAGAATATGTTTTTGATTGGCCAGGGTTAGGAAGGTATGCTTCTTTAGCAATAATATCTGTGGATTATCCAGCAATAATGGGCATAACTTTGTTCATAGCTTTCATATACCTTTTTCTAAACTTAATAGTAGACGTAATTATCGCTTACTTGGATCCAAGAATTAGATTAAGGTGATTTTTATGAAGAAATCTTTAATTAAAATTATTAATCCAAAAGAATTTTTTAAAGGTCCTAGAGTAAGGGAATTTGAATATACATTTTATGTTATTAGAAAAAATAGTTTAAGTATGCTCGGATTGTTTGGTTTAACATTATTATTTATAATAGCTCTTATAGCACCATACATAGCACCTTATCCTGAGGATGCATTAGGTGTTACACATCCAGAAAAAGTATTTCTTCCACCATCATTGGAACATCCATTTGGCACCGATGATTTAGGTAGAGATATATTCAGTAGAGTTTTATATGGTACTAGGATTGAGCTTACAATAGGTTTGATAGTGATATTTTTATCATTAATTATAGGTTTGCCTTTAGGTGTAATTAGTGGATACTTCGGAGGTTTTATAGGAGAATTTATTATGAGAATAACTGATATGTTCTTAAGCTTTCCCCCTCTTTTACTTGCTCTTGCAATTTCAGTAAGCTTGGGGCCATCATTAACAAATGCTATGATAGCTATTGCGATAGCATGGTGGCCTTGGTATAGTAGGTTAGCTTATGAGCAAACAATTTCTATAAGAGAGAAACAATTTATAGAGGCTGCAAAAGCTGCTGGAATTAGTGAATTTAGAATATTGTTTTATCATATTTTACCAAATTGCTTAACTCCATTAATAGTTCAAGCATCAATGGACCTTGGTTCAGTAATTCTAACCGCAGCATCATTAAGCTTTCTAGGATTAGGTGCTCAACCTCCTCAACCTGAATGGGGTTTAATGTGTAATATTGGGAGAATATACTTTTTAACTAGTTGGTGGATAGCTACTTTTCCTGGATTAGCTATAGTTGTTACAGTTCTTATATTAAATTTGCTTGGGGATGGTTTAAGAGATGTTTTAGATCCGAGATCAAGAAGATTTTGGAGGAGATAAAATGGAATCGCTACTTGAAATAAGAAACTTAAAAGTTGAATATCACACTTATGAAGGAGTGATTTCTGCTTTAGATATTGAATATTTAAAATTACAGAAAAGAGAAATATTAAGTCTTGTTGGAGAATCTGGATGCGGAAAATCCACACTAGCTCTTTCAATATTAAAAATATTGCCTCCAAATGGAATAATTAAAAATGGCAATATAATTTTTGATGGTTTAGATTTAGTAAAAATGAATGAAGAACAAATGAAAAAGATTAGAGGTAAAAGAATATCAATAGTTTTTCAAGATCCTAGGGCTTCTTTTAATCCAGTATTTACGATTGGAGAACAAATAACACGTGTTTTAATAACGCATAAAAATTTAAGTAAAAAGGAAAGTTTACAAGAAGTTGAAAATTTATTTAAAATGGTTGGTCTTCCAGATCCAAAAAGGATTATTAATTCGTACCCTCATGAATTAAGTACAGGAATGTGTCAAAGAGCACTTATAGCAATGGCTCTTTCATGCAAACCAGACCTTTTAATAGCTGATGAACCAACTTCTGCTCTCGATGTAAGTATACAAGCACAAATCATAGAATTATTAAGAGATTTAAAGAATAAAATTGAAACTTCAATTCTTTATATAACGCATGATTTGGCTGTAGCTGCTCAACTTACTGAAAGAATAGCTGTAATGTACGCTGGTAATATTGTTGAAATTGGAAATGTAGAAGACATATATGATAATCCTTTGCATCCTTATACATATGGTCTCTTAAAATCTATTCCTAAAGCAAATACTGCCAAATTAGAAACAATAAGTGGAGAAGTTCCAGATTTATTTAATCCACCATCTGGTTGTAGATTCCATCCACGCTGCCCTTATGCAATGGAAGTATGTAAAAAACAGAAACCTATGCTAATGAATATTACAGAAAATCATTCAGTATCATGTTTTCTTTATAGTGAGAAAAAATGAATAATGCAATATTAAAAGTTATAGGATTAAAAAAATATTATCCAGTTAAAACTTTTCTGAAAACCTTAGGATGGGTAAAAGCTGTAGATGGAATAGATTTAGATATTAGAAAAGGAGAAACTTTCGGTTTAGCTGGAGAATCTGGATGTGGAAAAACAACTTTAGGAAAAACTATTATTAGATTAATCGAACCAACAGAAGGAAGTATAATATTCAAAGATCAAGATATAATTAGAATATCAAAGAAAGAAATGAAAAAATTAAGGAGAAAAATGCAAATTGTTTTTCAAGATCCTTATCAATCTTTAAATCCAAGAATGACAATAAACACTATGTTAAGTGAAGTTTTAAGTACTCATTTCAAATTAACAAAAGAAGAAATTAATGATAAAATTATAGAAACATTAAGAAATGTGGGCTTAATGGAAGCATATATGTATAGATATCCTCATGAGCTTAGTGGTGGAGAAAGACAAAGAGTAAGCATAGCAAGAGCATTAATTCTTAATCCTGAATTTATTGTTTTAGATGAACCAACTTCAGCTTTAGATGTTTCAGTTCAAGCAAAGATACTTAACTTACTTAAAGAGCTTCAGAAAAGATTCAATTTATCTTATTTATTCATATCGCATGATTTAATGATTGTTAAATATATGAGTGAAAGAGTTGGTATAATGTACTTAGGCAAGATTGTGGAAATTGCTGAATCTTATGAAATATTCAATGAACCATTGCATCCTTATACTAAAATGTTAATAGAATCTGTTCCCATACCTGATCCTAAAATTAAAAGAAAAGTAAATATTATAAGTGGAGAAGTTCCAAGTCCAATAAATCCACCATCTGGTTGTAGATTCCATCCACGCTGCCCTTATGCAATGGAAGTATGTAAAGAAAAAGAACCTACTATAATAAATATAAGAAAAAATCATAAAGTAGCTTGCCATTTATATCATTAAATTGCAAATACTATTAGAAATTTTTATTTAATCATTTTCTATAAATTTTAAAGATAAGATTTATATAATCACTTAGAGATAAAAAATTATGGAAAAATTTAAAGCAATACCTAATTCACATATTATAATAGTAGCTATATTGCCTTTAATATTGAATATTCTAATTACACCTATGATAATAATATCTATAACATCTTTAGAAGAATTTCTTAAAAGTCCATTCTATTATACGTATATGTATGGACCAATACTTTGGTCAATTTATCATATCTTTCTTACTTCATTAGTATATTACTTCTTAAAAAATGAAGGAGAATCTCTTAAAGAGATTATAGGTCCATTTAAGAATAAAATATGGCTATTAATAATTATAATCATTAGTTTAATAGGATTATCCATACTGCTTTTTCAAATAATAGAACCAATAATGAGCGATGTGTTATATGGCCAAGGGATGTGGAACCAAATGATAAATGAATATAAAAGAATCCCATTAACTTTAGCCCTTTATAGTATACTTATTACACCATTAACTGCTGGTATATGTGAAGAAATAATATGGAGAGGATATCTTCAATCTAGATTAATACACAAACTTAGAAATAAAATTTTGATTGCTATAATAATTCAAGCTGTACTGTTTGGTTTATGGCATAGTGTATCAATACATACATTATTTACAGCGATATTCGGGTTTATATATGGCTTAATATTTATTAAAATTAAAAGATTAATACCAATAATGGTAAGTCATTGGTTGAGCGACATCATAGGTTTTTCTTTTATGTATTTCTACCCTAAAATATTATGAAGATTAGCAGTTCATAAATGGAATTGTAAGAGTAAAAGGATAGTCCCAACTCCAATTAACATTATGATAAACTGACAAATTGAATTTCGAAATCCTCCTCTATGATGAAGTTCTGGATATAAATCTGTTAAAGCAATATATAAAAAACTTGCTGCAGAAATTGCCATAACATAAGGAGTTACAGCACTTATTATTCCCAAAGCATAATAAGCAGTTATTGCTGCTATTAGAGTAGTTAAGCTAGATATAATATTCCATAGTAATGCTTTCCATTTCGAATAACCACTATAAAGAAGTACTCCAAAATCGCCAACTTCTTGAGGGATCTCATGCATTATTACTGAAATGCCAGCGGCTATGCCAAGTGGTATAGATGATAAAAAACTCGCAGCGATAACGACACCATCTATAGCGTTATGAAATGCATCTCCAATAATAACCATATATCCTGCCGTTTTATGTCTATCACACTCTAATTCATGACAATGACGTAAAATAACAATTTTTTCAAGAATGAAAAATAGAATAATTCCTATTAAAACAGTTAACAAAATTAATTTTAAAGAAAGCCCGCTTTCTAATGCTTCTGGTATTAATCCTAATAAAGATGCAGTAAGCAATGTTCCAGTAGCATAAGAAATTAGGCAAGGAACAAGAACTTTTTGTATTTTTTCTTGAATAAAAAGGAAAGCTGCAATTAAAATAATAACTCCAATACTACTTAAAAAGCTAAATAATATTATCCATAATATGAGCATTTCTTTCACTAAAATTTGCAATAAATAATAAAATGTTTTATATAAATTTTTATAGAATTATTAATTAATATTATCCATAATAATTAATTTTTAGACACACCGTTCGATGGCTTTCTATTTAAACTAGCTTCCCCGAAAATCTATTATTATTGGTTTTAAATTATTCTTTATAATAACATGTTTTTTGCATTACTTAATTGTAAAATCTTGTTTATTCTCCAGGTATTTCATCTTCATCTAATATTAATCTCATAGTATCTGCATCTGGAGGCATGTATTCAAGAAACTCTTCTGCAGCTCTTCTTGGGTCTTTACTTCTTATAATATATCTTCCTACAACTATTATATCTGCTCCTTGAGTTAATGCTTCTCTTGCTGTTTGTGGTGTTATTCCACCTGCTACTGCAACCATTTTAACAATTTTCTTAACTTCCGATATATTTCCCCATTTTGTTTCTATCTTTTTCCCTTTTTCTGCAGCTAATCTTTCAACATCTACACTTCTATGAAGTAAAGCTATATCCGGCTTTATTTTAAGAGACTTCAATTTTTCTATAGGATCAGAAACATTCATCATGTCTAATACTGAATAAATTCCTTGCTTTTGTGCTTCTTGAATAGCTTTTTCAATTGTTTCATTTGATGCTACTCCTAAGATACATACTCCATCAGCAGTCGAATCTGCAGCTTCCTTAACTTCCATTCTACCAACATCCATTGTTTTTAAATCTGCTATAATAAAAGCATCCATTCTTATTTCTCTTATTTTCTCTATAATTGTTACACCAAACTTCTTAATAAGTGGTGTTCCTGCTTCAAGCAATATCCTTTCTCTTAATGGGAGCTCTTTAACAATTTTTTCAACTTCATTTAAAGAATCAAGGTCTAAAGCTACTTGAAGATAAGGCGGATTCCATAATCTTTGTACTCTAAATCCCATTATAGGATGAATAGATCTATCTTTTTCTCTAATAATTTTCTCTATTGATGGATAATTTTGTAATGCTCTTCTTAAAGCTGTTTTTGTTGCACCATAGTTATATTGATAAATTTTTCTATAATTTTTTGCTTTTGGATGAATAAATACAGATACTACTATAACCCATTCTTCACATTTTTCTTTTGGTATTATTCCTTCTTCTACAGCATCTGCAACAGCTCTTGCAACAGCTGTTTGAGCAGGGCCAAATATCTTGTTCGCATCATCAAGATTCCTAACAGTTACTTTAGGAACAATTATGGTACTTGGTTTTGTTGGTAAATTTGGACGAATAACTGAAAGCATAGGGGTGTGACCCATGGAAGGTTGAGATAAAGCATTTGCAAAAGCTATTCCAACAGGACCATTTTTACTTCCTATAATAAGATCTATATGAGCAACTTCATTTCCAGTACCTATTAAAGCTTCTCCCACAAAGAATTCTTCATTCAATTTTCACACCATTTTATTTTTAATTTAACTTTTATATTTAAACATTTTCTATGTAAAATATTTAAAGGAGGAAAGAGAAAACGTAAATGGTTAAAATAATGCTAGATATTTTTCTTTCATTAGTAATATTTATTGCAGGATTTATTTTCTGTTATTTATTAAATACTTTATTTTCTAAAATAAGAATTCATAATAAAGAAGAACTCTATGAAAAATTAAACATAGAAATTTTAAAGGGAAAAGAGAAAAAATCATTCTCTAAACCATCTTTTTTTACTAAAGAAGGAAAATTAACTATAGATGAATTAATCAAAGATTTTTTAAAGAAAAATAAGGATAATGAATATTTATTAAAGAAGAAAATACAGGAAACTATTAAAAAAGCTGAAGATTTATTTAAGGAGATAGAAAAATATGAATCTAAATGAAATTGAAAAAGCAAGAAAATTAGCTATTATAGAAGCTCTAAAAGAAATCGAAAATGGATATACTATAGGTCTTGGGAGTGGTTCTACAATGAAGATTTTCATTCAAGAATTAAGTAGCTACTTAAAAAAAGAAAAAATAGAAATAACAGCTGTGCCAAGTTCTTATCAATCAATGCAAATTGCGATTGAAAATGGCATACCAATAAAAAATTATTTAGACGAGAAAGAATTAGACTTAACAATTGATAGCGCAGATCAAGTAGATATAAATAAAAATGCAATAAAAGGTGGAGGTGCAGCTCATACAAGAGAAAAAATATTATTTGCAGCTTCTAAAAAAACGATTGTTATAATAGATGAAGAAAAAATTGTAGGAAAATTAAATAAACCTATACCTCTTGAAGTATTTCCATTTTCTTTAAATTATGTGATTAAGAAAGTGAAAGATTTAGGAGGGAAAGCAAATATAAGAATTGGAAATGGAAAAGTAGGCCCAGTAATTTCTGATAATGGTTTTATTATAGTAGACGCAAATTTTGGAGAAATAAATAATCCAAAAAAACTTAATGATGGATTAAATAATATATATGGAATAATTGAACATGGATTATTTATAAATAGTATGATAAGTAAAGTTTATATAGGATATAAAAATGGAGAAGTAAAAATAATATAAAATCATTTTAAATATTTCTAATTTTCTTTTTATATGAAAAAAATCTGCTACTAATAAAAAATAAGAAAGAAGATTTTAAGAATTAGAATTATTAATAAAAAAGCCGGTTTTTATTGAATAGTTTGGCTTAAACTAAGTAGTATTATGCTATTTTTCTTTTTCCCATTTCCCTTTTAATTTTTCTAATACAGCTGGCAAGGTGGTATATTCCATTTCTTCTGGTCCAAGCCTAGCAGGCATAAATTCTCCATGTAGGCGCATGTAGAAAGCTATTTCATTTGCAAGTTGACGTGCACGATCAAAAGCTGGATCTGCAAATAGATCTGCAGGTTCACTACCATTTAAGCCAATTAATTCACCATTTGAAACTTGGAACCCTAAAGCTACAACTCTTGGTGGTCCATCAAAGTAACTTACAACAGCATCTTTTACGCTTACAGGCATTAGAGGACCATAATGTGAGCCACGCATCCATCCAGCTACAAGATATGGAAATGCGAATGGTGCTAGCACTTCTCCTACTGCTGGTAATCCATGTTGAGCTCTAACTATAAGTACTGGATCATCTTTCCCAACATATCTTCCAGCTATTAATGATAATCTACTTGTTGAAGCAGCCGCAGCAGGAAGTCCATCTTTTCTATAAACTTTTGATATTACATACCTACCTGTAGTTCCTATTAATGCAAGCAAATCATAGGATTCTTCAGGAGTATTTATTCTTACTGTTTTTCCTTCCATTACGTCTAATACTTCAAAGATAAAACCATCATGAAGAGCTGGATCTATTACTAAACCAGCTGTATTAAATGGATCTGCGAAAATTCTATACAATGGCATATTCCATGCACCCGGCTCGGTTTTATCAGCCATGAATACTATTATTGGGTCGCTTCTTCTTTCTTCAAATTCCAATTCGGCCACTCCTGGTCCCATTCCTTTAACGTTTCCTGAAAAAGTATCCGAAAGCAAATCTTGTCCAGCTGCATAAAGTTTTAAAGGTTTAGAGACTTTGTTTGTTACCGTTGTAAATATATCCCATGCTAATTTATGTATTTCTGAATTGTTCTCTCCTTTATTATGACTCATTATTAATTCTAAGTCATCTCCTACATGGGTTACATGATAGCTATTTATTAATTTACTCTTTTTTGCCTCTTCCATCATTTGTTTTGCTAATTCCATTTGTTTAGGATGGACTGTATGATGCCCAGCTATACTCCCAATATCCGCTTTTATAACTGAAACTGTTGTTTTAACCATTTTTATTTTTCACCTCTTTTTCTTTTTTTCCATTTTTATAATATAAGGTTGCTTAAAGCTATTTCCTTAATATTTAAATATTTAAATAATAAATATTCATTAATGATTTTAAAAAAAGAGGAATATTTTATGTCATCGATTAAAATTCTAGAAAATATTTATTGGATTGGTGTAAATGATAAAAGAAATATACTTTTCGAGGGACTTTGGCCAATACCATACGGAATAAGCTATAATTCATATATTATCAAAGGTTCTGAGAAAATAGCATTAATAGACACTGTTGATAAATACTATGAAAAAGAATTTATTTCAAATATAAAAGAAATAATAAACCCGCAAAAGATAGAATACTTAATATTAAATCATTTAGAACCTGATCATAGCGGCTCATTTGAAGAAATATTAAGAATAGCACCAAAAATTAAAGTTATAGGTTCTCATCTTGCAATAAATATTGCAAAAAAATATTATAAAGAAGATTTTGAAAGTATTATAATAAAAGATAACGATACTCTTTCTCTAGGTGATAAAACATTAAAATTTATTGAAGCACCATGGTTACATTGGCCTGAAACAATTTTTACTTATATCATTGAAGATCAAATTCTTTTTTCGGGCGATGCTTTTGGAGGTTTTGGGGCATTAAATAAAGGAATTTTTGATGAAGAAATAGATATGTCCTTTTATGAAAAAGAAATGAAGAGATATTTCGCGAATATAGTATCGCATTATTCAAATTTTGTAATTAAAGCAAAAGAAAAAATTAATAGCCTTCCTATAAAAATTCTTTGTCCAGCACATGGCCCAATTTATAAAAAGAATATAGAATATCCTATCTCAAAATATTTACAATGGTGCTTAAAAGACGAGGATAAAGTTCTTATAATTTATGGAAGTATGTATGGTCATATTAATGAAATTGTGGAATATTTAGAAAGAAAATTAAAAGAAAAGAAAGTAAAAGTTATATCATACAATTTAAGCTATACTCATCCAAGTTATATTCTTACAGATTTAATTGATTGTAAAATTTTCCTTCTAGGATCTCCAGTATATGAAGCATCAATATTCCCTCTTATAGCAAATATGATAGAATTAATTAAAATTAAACACATTAGACCAAAAGCATTTGGTTTACTTATTAATTTTACATGGGGAGAAAGCAAAGTTTCAGAAAAAATTAGGAAAGAACTGCAAGAAATTGGAATGAATTTTATAGAACCTTGTTTATTAACAAAAGGGAAAATAACAGAAGAAGATAAAAAGTCTGCAAATATTTTAATTGAAAATATAATAGAGAAGCTTCAATCATTATAAAATTTTGTTATATAATTATGTTTTAATAATTTAACTCTAATTTGATTGAATGTACAGATTTATCTTCTGCGTATCAAGCTCAAATTTTAGCATATAGAATTTTAAAATATACATTATTATATCGATATTGGAAATTTTGCATATTTAATTGAAGCTTTCTTGATATTTATTTTTTCTATCATCATATTATTATTTTCAATATTTTTTGGCATTTTATCTTTAAACTTATGGTGGTAAAGGCTCAGTATTAAATGCTTGGAAAGCTTTATGTTATGGAGTTGGACCATGTATAATTGGATTTCTACCATACATATCATTATTTGCAGCTTTTTATTCATTTATTCTACAATTTTATATTGGGCCAAGAATTTTATATCAAGTTAAAGAATCAAGAGCGATAATTTTTCTAGCTATTATGCTTGCTTTAATTTTTATTGAAATTTTTACAAAAGGTACAACTATAAGATTCTAAATATTTTTCA